>Ga0326727_10000835_pt1 | contig 121877 bp, 124 predicted proteins | sample MB2enrmetagenome_FD_207643 | JGI IMG/M metagenome (GOLD analysis project Ga0326727, IMG submission 207643) | Lab enriched peat soil microbial communities from McLean, Ithaca, NY, United States - MB29MY | ecosystem: Environmental > Terrestrial > Soil > Wetlands > Peat | place: USA: New York... | reverse complement strand
CCGTGGGAAATCCCTCCCCGAAAATGCAGCCCTGAGACCCCAAGTCTTCAAATACCTCGATCGCTCAGCTACGCAGGGTGTGGATTACCTTCCACCGCGGGAATATCCGAAACCGCTGCGGGCGGTGGCCTGCGGTTGGCAAGAATCCGTGGTACACTTATGCTGAGGTTCCTGTGTGCGGGTTCTCTGAAACCTGTAACGAGGTGAGCGCCGGAATCGTCCTCCTATTTGAAGATAGCGGTTCTCCAAGGGCGAGCACTGGTGAATGAAGATGTCTGAGCTGTCGCAATCCCACGATTTGCATCCCACTACTCCCGAAGACCATCTGAGGCGCTTGTTGGTTGAGGAAGTGGAAGATCCGTGGTATCTTTCCCTATACCGCAACATCAGGGACATCATCTATCCGCCCAAGCTGCCGCCTCTCGTTTTGACATCTAAGCCGTTACCCGTCAAGGACATCTGGGGTCTCTACGGCCAGAATAAGAAGTCCTTCCTGATGTCCACCGGCTTCCAGATCACGGTGATTACGATACTGTTTGTTCTGGCTTCCAACAAAGGGGTGCAGGACAAAGTCAAGCAGACCTTTACGCTGATCTCCCCCATCGATCTGGCCCCTCCCGACATGCCCCAGAAGAATCAGACCATGCAGGGCGGCGGCGGCGGGGGCGACCGGTCTCCATTGCCGGCCAGCAAGGGCCGCCTGCCCAAGGCCTCGCTGAAGCAGTTCACACCGCCGGTAGCCGTGTATAACAACCTGAACCCCAAGCTGGCCATGGAACCCACCATCATCGCGCCTCCCGATGTTACCCTACCGCAGGTCAACATGCAGGCTTATGGCGACCCTTTGGCCAAAATCGGGCCTCCCTCGAACGGTCCGGGTTCCGGCGGCGGCATCGGCTCTGGTTCCGGCGGTGGCGTAGGCTCCGGCAAGGGCGGTGGCTTTGGCCCTGGTGAAGGCGGCGGTGTAGGCGGCGGTGTATACCGCGTGGGCGGCGGCGTTACAGCTCCGGTCCTGCTCTACAAGAAGGAGCCCGAGTACTCGGAAGAGGCCCGCAAAGCCAAGTATCAGGGCACCGTCCTGCTGTACATCGAAGTCGACCCCAGCGGCAAGGCCGTCAACATCCGCGTGCAGCACAGCCTGGGCCTGGGTCTGGATGAAAAGGCTATCGAGGCCGTGCGCCAGTGGAAATTCAAGCCCGGCTACAAGGACGGCAAGCCCGTCACCGTGGCCGCCACCATCGAAGTCAATTTCCGGCTCCTGTAGGCTTCGTCCAGGATTTCAACCACGTGCATCACCCTCTGGCCCGTGCCGTGTAATCGCACGCCGGCTTGAAGCTGGAGCAGGCAGCCCGGGTTGGCGGTGGCGATGATGCCGGCGCCGGTCGAGTTCACCGACTCCATCTTGTGCGCCAGAATCTGCATGGCCATCGGGTTCTGGACAATGTTGTAAATGCCGGCGCTGCCGCAACACACATCCGAAAAAGGCATGGGGCGGAATGTCAGCCCGGGGACCGCCGCCAGAAGTTTCCGCGGAGCCGTGCGGATGCGCTGGCCGTGCGCCAGGTGGCAGGAGTCCTGGTAGGTGACCGTGGCGTTTACCGGTCCCATGTCGGGGTTTAGCTCGATCGAGGCCAGGAACTCGGTGACGTCCCGCATCCGGCCCGCAAACTCCCGGGCTTTGGCGGCGTACTCGGGGTCGTCTTCCAGCAGCTCCCCATACTCCTTCAGCGTCGAGCCGCATCCGGCGGCGTTGGAAATGATGGCGTCGAAGCCGTCGCCCGAGATCACCGCATCGATGTTGCGGCGGGCCAGCCGGCGCGCATCTTCGCGCAGGCCCGAATGCAGGTGCAAAGCGCCGCAGCATCCCTGGCCGCCGGGTATCGCCACTTCGCAGCCGTTCTTCTGCAACACCCGCACCGTGGCCTCGTTCAGCCGCGCGAACGACACGTTGGCGATGCACCCGGCCAGGAACGCCACGCGGTAATGGCGGCGTCCCTCGGCTGGAAACGTCCGGCCGATCTGGCTGAAGAAGAAGGGCGGGTCCGCGGACGGGGCGATTTGTTCCAGATCTCCCAGGCGGCCCAGCAGCTTCAGAAAGCCCATGGCGCGCACCAGAGTCTTCATGCCGCTGGCTTGGTACAGGTAGAGCAGCGTACCCGCCGCCGTCAGGGTGGCGCGCGATTCCAGCAAATGGCCGAATACGAAGCGGCGCCATAAGTTCTCCAAGCGCCCTGGTTGGGCGTGCGCTTCGATTTCCGCCCGCGCGTCCTCCACCATGCGCCCGTACGGCACGCCCGAGGGACAGGCCGATTCACAACCGCGGCAGGCCAGGCACAGGTCGATGTGCCGGACGTAGGATGGCGTGATGGGCGCGCCTTCCGCCACCCGCACCATCTGGTAGATCCGGCCGCGCGGCGAATCCATTTCCAGCCCCAGCTCGCGGTACGTCGGGCAGGCGTTCAGGCAAAGCCCGCAGTGGACGCAGCGGTCCAGATCGAACTGCCTCGGCCCCACACTGGTTTTTTCAGATACGGCGATACAGTCGGCCACGGTTCAAAAGGTTGGCGGGGTCAAATAGGTTCTTGACGCGCCGCATGATTTCCAAATCGCCGCCCGGAGACGGCCACAACTCAAGTGTATGCTTGTGCTCTTCCGGAGAAAACTCAATCACGGTCTTCCATCCGCGTCCCGCCGCGCCCGAAAGCCAGCTTGCGGCGGCTTCCGATTGCTCGAAGTAGCCGTAACAGACTCCCGAACCCGCGCGCGCCAGCGCTGGACATTCCAACGATGCCAGGACGCCTTCCAGCTCTCTCAGCGTACACGAGGCGCGCACCACCGCGCCATCCGCGTGCTGCTCGAGGAATCGCGGCGTAAAGCTTTCCACGACCTGCCAGAGGGTTTCGGGGCAGCGGTTCTCGACCGCCAGGCGGCCGGCGATGTGCGCCAGCTCGTAACCGTAGCGCTCCACGGAGGCCGCGCTGCCGCCGGCGCGGACCGCCAGCAGCCACGCGCCTTGCCCGAAGGCCATCCCCGCCGCCGGGTTCAAAAGATCGATGGCCGCCGGCTGCAGCACGCTGCCCAGTATCCGGTTGCAGGCGGCCAGGGCGCCCGCGATCGAATCGAACGGGAGCAGAAAACTGCGCTCCGTTTCCGGCGCCGGCTGGAGTTTGAAATTGACCACGGCGATGGCCGCCAGCGTGCCGAACGATCCGATCATCAGCTTGGCCATATCCAACCCGGCGACATTCTTGACCACCATGCCGCCGGACTGGACCAGCTTGCCTTCGAGCGTGGCGAACCGCATCCCGATCACCAGGTCGCGCGCCGTGCCGTAGAGCAGCCGCCGCGGGCCGCTCGAGTTCGCAGCCATGACGCCGCCCACGGTGGCGCGATCGCCAAATGGCGGATCCAGCGGAATCATCTGCCGGTTGGCGGCCACCATCCCGGTCAGCTCGCTCCAGGGTAGCCCGGCCTCCACGCTGATGGTGAGATCGCGCGGCTCGTATTCGATCACGCGTCGCAGCGCGGAGGTGGTGATGGCGGCATCGGCGGGCTCGATTGGCCCAGCCATCCTCCGCTTGCTGGAATTCCCGGCGAGCGTGATGGTGCGCCCGTGCGCGGCGGCCTCGCGGAGCGCCTCCGCGAGCTCTGCGGGAGTGGTTGGCGCGAGCGCTTCTACCATGTGTTCCATAAGGAATGAGTCCACTCGTGCCCGGGCAGGAACACGATGTGACGCAGAATGGCGGTGAGGATGGTCAGCACCAGCGAACCCGCCACCGCGGACCAAAAGCCGTGCACCGCGAAGCCCGGCGTGAACAGCGAGGCCAGCTTCAGCAGAAAAGCATTCAACACCAGCAGGAAGAGCCCCAGCGTCAGAAACGTAAGGGGGAAGGTTAGAAACTTGAGCACCGGCCCGATAGTGACGTTGACGATGGCGATTACGAGGGTGGCGATCAGCGCCGCGCCGAAGTCGCGGACCCAGATCCCCGGGATGATCTGCGCCACCAGCCACAGCGCCAGAGCGCTCAGGAACCAGCTCACGATGAGATGCAGCATTTGAACCTCGGGCTAGAGATAATGATAAGCCATGGCGACATTATTTGTTGGGACATCCGGTTTTGCATATCCGGCCTGGAAGCCGGGATTCTATCCGGCCAGGCTGCCGGCCAATCAATTTCTGAAACACTACGCCCAACGGCTCAATTGCGTGGAGATCAACTACACGTTCCGGCGGCTGCCGGCGGCCGCCACGCTGGCGGCATGGGTGGAGGCGGCGCGCCCCGGCTTCGTCTTCGCGGTGAAGGCCAACATGCGCATCACTCACATTCTGCGGCTGCGAAACGCGGAGCAGGCGACGGAGATCTTTCTGAAGGCCGTCGACCCGCTGCGCACCTCGCGAAGGCTGGGCCCGATCCTGTTCCAGTTGCCGCCGCAGATGAAGTGCGACGTGGGTCTGCTGAGGAGTTACCTGGGCCTGTTGCCGAAGGGAATGCGGTACGCGTTCGAATTCCGGCACGTTTCGTGGCTGGTGGAAGAGGTCTACGACGAACTGCGGCGGAGCAACGTATCGCTGTGCGTGGCGGAATCGGAGAGGCTGGAGGTGCCCGAGGTGATCACAGCCGGCTTCGTGTACTACCGTCTTCGCAAGCCGGAGTACACGGAGGAAGACGTGGACGCGTTGGCGGCGCGCGCCAGGGAATTACTGGCCACGGGGCGGGATTTGTACTTGATGTTCAAGCATGAAGAGTCGCCGGCTGGCGCACTGAACGCGGAGATGCTGTTGAAAAAGGCGGGCGGCGGTTACTAACCGGGCTGATACATATTTATGGATTGTCGGGTATAATTATGGAAGAGCCATGCCCAAGGACGCGATCCGCACCACCGTTGACATCCCGGCGCCGATCTACCGCAAGCTGAAGGAGCAGGCCGCTCAACAGGGCTGCTCCGTGCGCGAGTTGCTGTTGCACGGGGTCGAGCGGGTACTTCTGAATCCGCAGCGGCCGAGGAGAAAACCGGTGAGATTCCCGCTCATCGACTCGGCAGGCCCCAAAGTCGAGATCACCAACGATCGCCTTTATGAACTCATTGAATTTCCTTGATACCAACGTGTGGCTGGCGCTCGTATGGGGCCGGCACTCCCACTCGGAGGCGGCGCGAGACTGGTTCGGTCGATCCGAAGACGAGCAATTCCTGTTTTGCCGCTTCACTCAGCTCGCTCTGTTGCGACTCCTGACCAACAAGTCCGTGATGGGGCGGGACGTGAAGACCATGGCGGCAGCCTGGGAGATCTACGACCAGTGCCTGACCGACGAGCGGATCGCATTCCTGGCGGAGCCGCAAGGGATCGACCCGAAGCTGCGAACTTTCGCCAGAAGCCATGAAGCATCTCCCAAGCTGTGGGCCGATGCCTATTTGGCCGCGTTTGCCAGCGCAGCGGGACTGAGAGTTGTGACGTTTGACCGAGCGTTCCGCTCCAAGCCGGTGGAGTGCCTGGTTCTCGAATGATTCCTTCCGGCGGTCACCCCGTCCCGCTCTTGCGCGCGCGCTTCTTCGGCGCGGCTTCCACCGCCATCTCCTCCTGAGCGGCGCCGGCGCTGGCGGTGGCCACCATCACGGGCTTGCGCTTTTCAGCGAGGCTGCGCTTCAGCGCTTCCATGATGTCGATGACCGGTGCCACGTGCTCGGCCGGCGTCTCCACCACCTTCTTGCCTTCGATCTTGGCCTCGATCATCTTTTGCAGGTTGTCGCGGTAGCTGTCGTGGTATTTTTGCGGCTCGAATTCGGCTTCCAGCGACGAAATCAGCATCTTGGCGAGGTCCAGCTCCTTCTCCTTTACCAGGCTGGTATCGGTGCGGAACTCATCCACGTGGCGGATTTCATCCTGGTAGTACATGGTATGGGAAAGAATGCCCTTGGGGCCGGGCCGCAGAATGATGATGTCCTCGCGGTTGTGCATGGCCACCTTGGCAACGCCATAGTAATTGGACCGGCGCAGCGCTTCGTACAGCAAGGCATACGGCTTCTCACCGCCCTCGTCGGGCGCCACGTAGTAGGAACTCTCGAGGTAGATCGCGTCTACCTGATCGGCCTTGACGAATTCCAGGATCTCCATCACCTTGGCGGTCTTGGGCGCCACCTTCTTGATGTCCTCGTCTTCGATCACCACGTAGTGCTCTTTCTCGTACTCGTAGCCTTTGACGAGTTCGGTGCGCGGGACGGCCTTATCCTCCAACAGGCAATACGTGACTTGCTTGATGCGGGAGTGGTCGCTTTTGTGCAGCAGGTTGAAGTTGATGGTCTCGCTTCGCGCAGCGCAATAAAGTCGAATCGGAAACGAGACCAATCCAAAAGTCAGGTGGCCTTTCCAAACGCTTGATGCCATAATATCCCCCCAGTTGCCGTCCGGTTTTCAGAGTACTACAGAACCCGATAAGATGTAAACGGAAGGATGTAAAGGGACTTATGCCGCTTGAGGAATACGCCGCCAAACGCCATTTCGAAAAGACGCCCGAACCTCCCGCCAGCCAGAAGAGCCAAGGTCCCGCCCATTTCTTTTGCGTGCAACGGCACGATGCCACGCGGTTGCACTACGATCTCCGGCTGGAGATAGATGGCGTATTGAAGTCGTGGGCCGTGCCGAAGGGGCCGACGCTCGACCCCACGGTGAAGCATCTCGCCGCGCACGTGGAAGACCACCCCATCGAGTACGGCGATTTCGAAGGGAACATTCCGGCGGGCAACTACGGCGCGGGCAGCGTGATGCTGTGGGACCGTGGCACGTTCGACCTTTTGGGCGGCGTTCCGGGGGCCGAGCAACTGGCGCGCGGCGATTTGAAATTCCGGCTGCACGGCGAGAAGCTGAACGGCGATTTCGCGCTGGTCCTTATGAAGGGCCGCGGGAAGGGCCAGGACTGGCTGCTTATCAAGAAGCGCGACGAATTTGCGGCGCCGGGATGGGACGTGGAGAACTACGCTTACAGCGTGCTTTCGGGGCGCACCCAGGAAGAGATCGCGCGCAACCTGCCGGCGCGTCAAACCTCTCCTTCTAAAAAAAAACGAAAATTAACGTCGCCGGCATAAAAGGCGTGCGCCAGGCGGAGATGCCATCGGCCATCGAGCCGATGACCGCCACACTCGCCGAGCGTCCGCCGCGCGGCGAGGAGTGGCTCTTCGAAGTCAAGTGGGATGGCGTGCGCGCCATCGCGTTCGTGGAGCGCGAAGGAGTCCGCATCCAATCCCGCAGCGGACAGCGGTGCGAGCGGCAATACCCCGAGCTGGCCGTGATCCATCACCACATCGCCGCCCATCAGGCGGTGCTCGACGGCGAAATCGCGGTGCTCGACGAAAAAGGCGTTTCCCGGTTTCACCTGATCCAGCCGCGCATCGCCAACAGCGATCCCCATACCATTGCGCACCTGGTGCGCTCCACCCCGGTAGTGTACTTTGCCTTCGACCTGCTTTACCTGGATGGATACGATCTTCGCAACGTGAGCCTGAACAAGCGCCGGGAGCTGCTCAATGAGGTGGCAACGCCCGGAGCGGTGCTGCGGATCTCCGAGGCTTTCGCCGGTGCGGGCGAGGAGATGCTGGAAGCGGCGCGGGAAAACGGCCTGGAAGGGATCGTCGCCAAGCGCGCTTCCAGCCGCTATGAATCCAGGCGCAGCCGGGAGTGGCTGAAAATCAAAATTGGCAACCAGCAGGAGTTCGTGATCGGCGGATTCACCGAGCCGCAGGGCGGCCGCGAGTATTTCGGCGCGCTGGTGCTGGGCGTATACGACGAAGGGAAACTGCGCTGGGCCGGCAACGTCGGGACCGGCTTCGACCAGAAAACCCTGGCCGGCCTCTACGCGCGGCTCAAACCGCTGGTCACCCGGAAGTGCCCGTTTGCCGAGCGCCCCAAGCCCGACCGCGGCATGACCTGGGTGAAAGCCGAGCTGGTCTGCCAGGTGAAATACGCCAACTGGACGCCTGACAACCGTCTGCGCGCGCCGGTTTTCGTGGGGCTGCGCAACGATGTGGGCCCGCGCCGGGTGGCGCGGGAAGGCGCCGCCACGCGTGAGCTGCTGGTGGACGGCTCCCAGGAAGCGTCGCTCAAGATCGACGGCCGCGCGCTGAAATTCACCAACCTGAAGAAAATCTTTTATCCCCGCGAAGGATACACCAAGCGCGATGTCCTCAACTATTACGATGGCGTAGCCGATCTCATCCTGCCACACTTGAAGGACCGGCCGCTTTCCTTGAAGCGTTATCCGGATGGAATCCAGAAGGCGTTCTTCTTTCAGAAGGACGCGCCGGACTCGTTCGCGGCGTGGCTGCGCGCCGAGTTGATCGACTCGATTCGATACGTGTTCGCGGAAGACCGCGCCAGCCTGCTGTACCTGGTGAATCTGGGGTGCATCGATCACAACCCTTGGATGAGCCGCTGGCCCACGCTCGACAATCCGGACTTCGTGCTGATCGACCTGGACCCGCAGGAATGCCCGTTCGAGGCGATCGTGGATGCCGCCCTGCTGGTGAAACAGTTGCTGGATGCGATGGGACTGGCGGGCTATCCCAAGACCACGGGCGGCGATGGAATGCACATATATGTTCCAATCGAGCCGGTTTATACGTACGACGAGACGCGCACGTTTGCCGAGCTGATCGCGCGGCTGGCGGCCAGGGAGAAGCCCGATCTGTTCACCACTCCGCGACCGGTCGCCAAGCGGCAAAGGAACCGCGTTTATTTCGATTACCTGCAAAACGGCAGGTCCAAGACTATCGCGGCGCCCTATGTGCTGCGGGCTTACCCGGGGGCGCCGGTGGCGACTCCGCTGGAGTGGCGCGAAGTGCAGCACGGCCTCGATCCGGGGCAGTTCCACATGGGGAATGCGCGGGAGCGGTTTCGGGAGGTGGGAGACTTGTTTGCAGGGGTGTTGAACCGGCCGCAGCGGCTGGAGGAGGCACTGGGAAAACTGGAGAAGCTGGTCCGGTAGGCTACTGCTGGAACGCCAGAAACACAACCACGCCGCTGCCGCGGAAGACCAGGTTCGCGGGCGCCTGCTTGCCGGCCTCGGCCTTGCGCGCTTCCACGCGGCCATAGATCACCGCCCAACGGTCGTAGTCCGAACTGCCGAAGTGGAACTTGCCGAGCGATGTGTGCTGCTGGATGAGGGCCAGCTTGCGGTGGAGCGCCACAGCGTCCAACTCGAAGTCGTCGGGCGGCTTGGGGCCATCGCTGGAATCCTCCACCAGCCAGAGCAGAGGCGGGGTGCCCCCTGGGCCCGGCGAGCCGGCATCGCAAACCTGTTCGCCCATCCAGCGGCCGTTTTCGCGGAAGGAGTACCGGCCAAGCACGGCGACGCTCTTGCCCTCGTTGGATGCCAGATCGTGCAGCACCTCGCAGACGGTAAGCGGGACCAGCGGCGGATCTGCCGCCAGGGCGAATCCACAGAGCAGCACCGGCAGGTATGCCAATCGCCAACCTCCAATACTTCGCTGAACCCTGAACGGCATGGTGCGGCCCGGCCGATGGTGCAACAGAATAGACTGCCTGACACTTCCCACCGGTTACACCCATTATGACCGACTGTCGCAGTGAATTCATCGGCGAGGTTCGTGTTCTAATGAAGTGGGCTGGCTCCGCAGCCTCACAATCGAATCCACTAGTGCTCCAGCTCTGGGACCATTTCCGCCTCTTCCTGGACCGCCGCATTCGGTACAAGATCACCCGTGCCGGCCTGTTGTTCACCTTTGCCATCCTGGTGGTCGGCTTCGGCGCCGTCATTTCCGCCAACAACCTGCTCTTCCTCATCACGGCCGCCATGCTGTCCACGTTGCTGGTCTCAGGGCTGGTGAGCCGCCTCTGCCTGGCGGCGCTTCAGTTGGACTTCCTGGTGCCCGAGCACGTCCCCGCCGGGCGCACCGTCCCCGGCAAGCTCTTCGTGCGCAACCAGAAGTGGTTCATGCCCTCCTTCTCCGTCCGGGTGGAAGCTGTTCGGGACCCCGCCAGCCCTACTCTGAAATCGGTGTATTTTCCGCTGATCGCCGGCGGCGCCACGCTCGAAGAGACGGTCGAAGTGCGCTTCCCCAAGCGCGGCGTCTACCGCCAGAACAGCTTCGCGTTCTCGACTTCTTCCCCCTTCGGCTTTCTCGAGAAATCCGCCCGCGTCACCTTGCGCCGCGAAATGCTGATCTACCCCTCCATCGACCCCCAGCCGGGCTTCGACGATCTGCTGGCCGCCATCGCCGGAGAAATCGAGACGCACTACCGCGGTCTGGGCAAGGACTTTTACCGCATCCGGCCTTACGAGGCGTTCGAGAGCGCCCGCCACGTGGATTGGAAAGCCTCGGCCCACACCGGCGCCTTGCAGGTCCGCGAATTCGCGCGCGAGCAGGAGCAGACCGTCGAGATATTCCTCGACCGCGATATTCCGCACGCGCTCGACGCCTGGTTCGAGCACGCCATCGATTGCTGCGCCTTCCTCGCGTGGCGCCTTTCCAGCCAGGGCGCAGCCATCCACTTCCGCGCTCAGGGCTTCGACTTTCGGCAGCCCGAGGACGGCGATATATATACCATCTTGAAATACCTGGCCCTGGTCTATCCGCAAGGCGCCACTGCCCCGGAAGCGCCGCTGGACGACACCAGCTACAAGATCGTCTTCACGCCGTCGCCGCGCGCGTTCCGCGATGCCGGCTGGATGGACGCGCGCATCCTGTCTCCCGATGTGCTCCCGGCTCCCGCTTGAAGTAACATGAAGACAGGAGACGTCGCCGTTCAATGACTATCGACGAACGCCTCGACCGGCTTACCGAGCGCCACGAAGCCCTCGCCCAGACTATGGATCTCATCGCCGCCGCCCAAGTCAAGAACGACGAACGTTTCGGCCAGGTCGCCCGAAACTTCGAAATCGTACTCGACTCCATCAAGCGGCTGGAGCACATCGCCGCCGCTCACGAGCAGCGCATCGAAGACCTTGAAGATCGCCAGCAATAGCCCCCGGCGCGGCGTCTGATACCATTAAGAATCACCCTTGACCGGCACCGTTCCAGACATCCTGGCCCGAATTGTCGCCAGGAAGCGCGAAGAGCTTGCCTGCGGCGTCCCACGGCTTGACCAGTGGGAGGCCAAGGCCGAATCGCGTCTCGCTGCGCGCCGCGATTTTCGCGCGGCCTTGGGCGCGCGCACGCCCGCCATCATCGCGGAAATCAAGCAGGCTTCGCCCAGCAAAGGACTGCTCTCGGCGGATTTCGACGCCGCGCGCATAGCCACGGCATACCAGCGCGGCGGCGCTTCGGCCCTTGCCGTGCTCACCGATGAGACCTTCTTCCAGGGGAGCCTCGACGATCTCGAGAGCGCCCGCGCGGCCGTCGCGCTTCCCGTCCTGCGCAAGGATTTCACCATCGCCCGCGTGCACATTGTCGAAGCCGCGGCCCACGGCGCCGATGCCATCCTGCTCATAGCCGCCATTCTCACGGAGGGCGAAATCCGCGCTTTCCGCGAAGCCGCCGCGCGTTACCGGATGGCCGCGCTGGTGGAAGTGCACAACCGCCGCGAACTGGATGTTGCCATCGCCGCCGGCAGCGACATCATCGGAGTCAATAATCGCGACCTCACCACCTTCGAAGTCTCTCTGGAAACGTCGTTGCACCTCGCGGAGCACATTCCCGCCGGCGTGCTCCGCGTCAGCGAAAGCGGCATACGCGACGCGCGCGACATCGCCACGCTGCGTCTGGCGGGCTACACCGCCTTTCTGGTGGGCGAGCATCTCATGACATCGGGCGACCCCTCTTCCGCCTTGAAGAAGCTGGTGGCGCCATGATCCTCAAGATCTGCGGCATCACCAACCAGGAAGACGCCACCGCGGCCGTCGCGGGCGGCGCCACCGCCATCGGCTTCAATTTCTACCGCCGCAGCCCGCGCTACCTCGCGCCCGAGCGCGCCGCCGGGATTCAATCGGCGCCCGGCGTTCGCCGCGTCGGCGTGTTCGTCGGCGAAGCCCGCGAACGCGTCGAGGAAATCGCCCGCATCGCGGCGCTGGACGTCGCGCAACTGCACGGCGACGAGACCCCCGCGGATTACCCCGCATCGCTGGCGGTATGGAAAGCCGTGCGCGTCGGAGAGGTCTTCCACCTTTCGCAGTGGCGCGATTGCCCCGCTGAAGCGCTGCTGTTGGATGGTCCGGCTTCCGGCTCGACCTTCGACTGGCGGCTGGCTGTGCCGGCTCCCAAGCCCGTCATTCTGGCCGGAGGCCTGGATGCCTCCAACGTCGCCGAGGCTGTGGCGCTGTCCCATCCCTGGGGCGTGGACGCCTGCTCCCGCATCGAAAGCGCGCCCGGCAGGAAAGACCACCGCAAGATGAACGCATTCCTCCAGGCGGCCAAGGCGGCGCTGGGCGCATGACTCCGCAGCCCGATCGCGGCGGCCATTTCGGGCCATACGGCGGGCGCTACGTGCCCGAGGTGCTCATGGCGCCCATCGAGGAGCTCGAGCAAGCCTACCTGGCCGCGCGCGACGATCCCGCCTTTCAGTCCGAGCTGGCCGAGTTGCTGCGAACCTACGCCGGCCGTCCCACGCCGCTCTATTTCGCTAAACGGCTCACCGAATCCCTGGGCGGCGCGCGCCTCTGGCTTAAGCGCGAAGATCTGCTGCACACCGGCGCGCACAAGATCAACAATTGTCTCGGCCAGGCGCTGGTGGCGCGGCGCATGGGCAAACGCCGCATAGTCGCCGAAACCGGCGCGGGCCAGCACGGCGTGGCCACCGCCACCGTCTGCGCGCTGCTGGGCTTCGAATGCGTGGTGTATATGGGCGAGGAAGATATGCGCCGCCAGCGCCTCAACGTCTTCCGCATGCGCCTGCTTGGCGCGCGGGTCGTGGGCGTCTCGACCGGCAGCCGCACGCTCAAGGACGCCATCAGCGAAGCCATGCGCGACTGGGTCTCCAACGTCGCCGGCACTTATTATCTGCTGGGCTCGGCGCTCGGCGCGCATCCCTACCCCATGATGGTGCGCGATTTCCAGAAGATCATCGGCCAGGAAGCGCGCCGCCAGATTTTGGAAACCGAAGGCTGCTTGCCCGACGCCATCTTCGCCTGCGTGGGCGGCGGATCGAACGCCATCGGCATCTTCCACGCCTTCCTGCCCGAGGCTTCGGTGGAGCTGATCGGCATCGAAGCCGGCGGCCGCGGCGACGCCATGGGCGATCATGCCGCCCGTTTTCGCGGCGGTGCGCCGGGTGTCCTGCAAGGCGCCTACAGCTACGTGTTGCAGGACGGCGACGGCCAGATCGCGCTCACCCACTCCGTTTCCGCCGGCCTGGATTACGCCATGATCGGCCCCGAGCACGCCTGGCTGCACGATCAGGGACGCGCCCGGTACACCGCCGTTTCCGACGCGGATGCGCTCAAAGCCGCGCGCCTGCTCTCGCGCACGGAAGGCATCATTCCCGCGCTGGAATCGGCGCATGCCGTCGCCGAAGCGGTTCGGCGCGCCCCCGCCGCCAAGGGAAAAATCTTCCTGGTGAATGTCTCCGGCCGCGGCGACAAGGACATCGATATCTACCGCGAGAATTTCCAGGAACTCGACCAGCCATGACGCGCATCGGGCGCATGTTCGACAGTTTGGAGGAGGAGGGCCGCAAAGCCCTCATCGCTTATCTCACGGCCGGCGACCCGGCGCCCGACCGCACCCCCGCGCTGGTCGAGGCGCTTGAGCGCGGCGGCGCCGATCTCATCGAGCTGGGCGTGCCGTTTTCCGATCCCATCGCCGACGGCCCCGTCATCCAGCGCGCCGGCGAGCGGGCTCTCAAAGCCGGCACTTCGCTCCATACCGTGCTCTCCATAGCCGCCCAAATCCGCGAGCGCTCCGAAATCCCGCTGCTGCTCTTCACCTACCTCAACCCCGTGATCCGCTACGGGCTCGAGCGCCTCGCGCGGGACGCCTCCGCCGCCGGCATCGATGGCTGCCTGCTCACCGACGCTTCCGTGGAAGAGGCGTCCGATTATGTTGCCGCCATGCACCGCTACGCCCTCGACACCGTCTTTCTGGCCGCGCCCACCAGCACTGAGCGCCGCCTGAAACTGGTCGCGCAGTATTCCACCGGATTCGTCTATTTGGTTTCGCGGACCGGTGTCACCGGCGAGCGCGATGCGCTTTCCGACGCCGTCGCCCCGCTCATCCGCGCGGTGCGTGCCGTCACCGACCTGCCGCTGGCAGTCGGCTTTGGCGTCTCCAAGCCGGAGCACGTGGCGGAACTGGGCCGGCAAGTGGAAGCGGTGGTGGTGGGCAGCGCATTTGTCCGGCTGATCGAGCGCAACCTCGACAACACCTCGCTCGAGATTCAGCTCGAATCCTTCGTCCGCGAGCTCAAGCGCGGTTTTGGAGCGCGCGTATGACCCCGGACGAGGCCCGCGACAAGCTCGAGGAATTCCGTGTGCTCGTGGATGACGTCGACCGACGCATCGTGGCGCTTCTCAACGAGCGCACCCGCGTGGTCGAAAACATCGGCCGCGTGAAGCGCCAGACGCAGATGCCCATTTATGAGCCCAAACGAGAAGACCAGGTATTCGCCAATGTCAGCGCCACCAATCGCGGGCCGCTGACCGAAGAGGCGGTGCGCCGCATCTTCGAGCGCATCATCGACGAAATGCGGATGATCCAGCGCGTTTGGATGGAATCCGATGGAGAGAAATGAATGTTAGTCGTCATGCAGCAGGGCGCCACGGAGCAACAGATCCAGGCGGCCATTGACCGCCTGGTGGAGCTGGGCTTCGATGTGCACCGCTCCACCGGCGTGATCCACACCGTGTTGGGCGGGGTGGGCGGCAAGGAAGAATTCGACCTCGGGATATTCGAGGTGATGGAGGGCGTCAAGGAAGCGCACCGCATCGTCTCGCCCTACAAGCTGGCCAGCCGCAGCTTCCGCCCGGGCGGCACGGTGGTCAGGATCGGCGATGTGGAGGTCGGCGGCCAACGCGTGGTGGTCATGGCCGGCCCGTGCAGTGTCGAGGGCCGGGACCAGATCGAGCGCTCCGCGGAAGTGGTGGCCCGCCTCGGCGCCCAGGTGATCCGCGGCGGGGCGTTCAAACCGCGCAGTTCGCCCTACGCTTTCCAGGGCCTCGGGGAGGAAGGCCTGCGCATGCTGCGCGAGGCCGCCGACCGCAACGGGCTGCTGGTGGTCAGCGAGGTCATGGACCTCACCCAGATCCCCATGGTGGCCCAGTACGCCGACATCCTGCAAGTGGGCGCGCGCAACATGCAGAGCTTCACCCTGCTGCGCGAGTTGGGCAGGCAGCGCAAGCCGGTGCTCCTCAAGCGCGGTATTTCGGCTACCATTGAAGAGTTGCTGCTCTCGGCCGAATACATCCTCGCCGGCGGCAACTACGACGTGATTCTGTGCGAGCGCGGCATCCGCACCTTCGAAACCTACACGCGCAATACCATGGACATTTCCGCCATCCCGGTGGTGAAGAAGCTCTCCCACCTGCCCATCATCGCCGACCCTTCCCACGGCACCGGCCGCCGCGACAAGGTGGCGCCTATGGCCCGTGCCGCCGTGGCCGCCGGCTCCGACGGCCTGCTGGTCGAGGTGCATCCCGACCCGGACCATGCCCTCAGCGACGGCGCGCAGTCGCTGCGCCCCGGGCAGTTCGAGGAGCTGATGTCTCAGTTGCGAATCATCGCCCCCGCCGTGGGACGCAGCATGTCAGAGCCGCGGCCGTGAGAGAATCTGGGTCGCAGATGAACGCAGATGAACACAGATTGAAAACAAGATTCTTATCCGTGTTCATCTGCGTTCATCGGCGGCCAAAATGGTCTTTTCCCAGGATTTTGAGGGAGCTTCTCCCATGAAAAGCGTAGTCATCGTCGGCACCGGTCTGATCGGCTCGTCTTTCGGCCTCGCCTTGCGCCAGGCCGGGTTCGATGGACCGATCACCGGGGTCAGTTCCCCGCGCGCCATCGCCGACGCTATCGCCGCGGGGGCCATCGACCGCGGCGCGACGCTCGCCGAAGCCGTTCCCCACGCCGATCTGGTCTTCCTCTCCCAGACCATCGGCCGCATTCTCGACACCATCCGGCATCTCGACCCACTGGTCCGTCCCGATGCCATCGTCACCGACGCCGGCAGTACCAAGTGCGAAATCGTCGACCTGGCGCGGCACAGCATCGCACGCTGCCAGTTCTTGGGCGGCCACCCCATGGCCGGCAAAGAGAGGCGCGGAGCGGCGGAAGCCGATGGCAGTCTTTTTCGCGGCCGCACCTGGGCGCTGACGCCCGATGAACCGTCCGAGCTGGCAACCCCCGCGGCCCGCGACTTCAACTCGTGGCTGGAGCGCATCGGCGCGCGCATCATGGTCCTCGATGCCGAGGAACACGACCGCGTCGTCGCGCTCACCTCGCACCTTCCGCAACTGGCATCCACCGCGCTGGCCGCTACCGTGGCGGACTATATGGGCGCCTCTCCGCGCTGGCGGATGGCCGGCCCCGGCCTGGAAGACATGACCCGTCTCGCGCTGGGCTCCTACGATCTGTGGCGCGATATTCTGGCGACCAATACCGAGCACATCGAGCGCGCCTTGGCCGTCTACATTCAAAAGCTGGAGCACATGCGCGAGAACCTTCGGACGCGGCAGCTTCAAGAGGAGTTCCAGCGCGGCGCCGCCATGGCGGGCCGCCTGCGCACCCCATGAGTCCCAGCCTCTGCCACTGGCAGGCGCTGAATTAGGATAAACTACGCATGAGGCTATCGAACGTAGCTATACCGCCGGCGGACGGTTCGCCCGCCGGCGGTCCTGCGGCCTTCCAGGCGCGTAGGACCTCGCGGTCCGGCGCACCCGGGACCGGATTTAAGGAATTCAAAATGGAACAAAAACTCAAGATCGCCGTGTTCATCGATTTTGACAATATCGAGATCGGCGTCAAGTCCACTCTGCACCGCGAATTCGACGTGGCCGCCGTGCTGGACGCGCTAAAAGAACGTGGGGAAATCGTCACCAAGTTCGCTTACGCCAACTGGGGAAGGCAGGAATCCGCTACCCGCGCACTTTCCGAGCACGCTGTGCAGATGGTGCAGCGCGATCCCTCGCCGCGCGGCGACAAGAACGGCGCCGACATCAACCTGGCCCTCGACGCGCTCGAGATGGCCTTCACTCACGACCACATCAACGCTTTCGCCATCGTCAGCGGCGACAGCGATTTCATCGCCCTGGTCAACAAGCTGAAGCAGTACGACAAGCGCATCTTCGTCGTCGGCGGCCGCGCCTTCACCAGCACCATCCTCCAGAAGAACTGCCACGAGTTCGTGGCTTACGAATCCATCATCGACGAGCCCCGGCCGCGCTCTTCCGGACACCAGCAGCAGCCACAACAGCAACCGCAACAGCAGCCCCAACAGCCGCCCCCGCAACCACAACAGCAGCCACAGCAACAGCAGCATCAGCAGCGCCAGCCGCACAAGCGCGTGGCGCTCGATCTGGCCCAGTCCATGCCGCTGGTCGAGCGCGCGCTGGGGGTGCTCGAGCGGCGCGAAGTGCGCCCGCAGCTCGGCCTGCTGAAATCCACCATGCTGCAGCTCGACTCGACTTTCAACGAGAAGGCTTACGGCGCCGGCTCGTTCACCGATTTCGTCGAGAAGTTGGAGAAGGCCGACTTCGTCGAGGTTACCGGCGGCGAAGGCCGCTACATGATCCGCATGAAAGGCGGCGGTGTCGCCCCCGAAAAGCCCGGCCACAAACCCGAGCAGGCCATCCCCCTGCTCCGCGACGTGCTGGAAACGCACCGCCTCGAGGTCGACAACGGCTCGCTGGCCGACGAACTGGCCGAGTGGGTCCGCCAGGAGCAGCCCAATTTCGACTGGCGCGAGTACGGTTTCCAGGAGTTCAGCGAGCTGTTGAACTACGCCCAGGATAAAGGCCTGGTGCGCAACCAGGCCGACGAAGAGAGAGGTCTCATCGTGTACCTCGGCGCCGAATTCCATCCGCCCGCGCCCCCACCCGAGCCGGAACCCGTCGCCGCGGCTTTCGAGGAAGAAGAGGAGGACGAGCCGCAGCCCCTGGTGCCCGGCCAGCCCACCGCCACCGGCGAGATCCCCATTCCCGAGGCCCCGCCCAAGCCTCAGCGACGCCCCCGGGCGCCACGCAAGACCTCCGGAGAACCCGGCGCCAAGAAGCGCATCTCCCGGCCGCGCAAGAAGCCGACAATGCAGTAGGGCCGCCGCCAGCCAATTTACGCATAGCCAAAAGATAGCAGAGCCGCTTCGTCGATAATGGCGTAGAATTGGAAGTAGTAAGGAGTAGCGGCATGACAAGGCGGGGGATGCTAAGCGGTATCGCCCTCTTGGGTCTTACCCAGTGGACGGCAGGGGCCACTTCCCACGTTCGAGTTTGGCAGGATGGCGAGCTGGTTTCGAGAAGGACTATCCCGGTCGGCCGCGACATTTTCCAAAAACAGTTTGTCTATCGGGTGCAGGGGGGCACTGCCCGCTACATTGTGGTTTCCGATGAGCCCCTGAAGCTGGACCTGCATGTGCCCATGCGGTTCGCAGTGACCAGGCGGCACCTCGTCATCCAAGACCTGGATGGCAGCGAACACAAGACCGCCATATTGCAGAAGCTCGAGAACACGCCCCACGGCCGCTAGTCGCGGTGCCAGCGCTACCGGTGGTCTATCGTAAAATAGGCATCATGCCCGAAAATCCCGACGACTTCTATCGCATCCGGAAGCTGCCGCCTTATGTCTTCGCCGTCATCAATGAAATGCGCGCCAGGGCCCGCGCGGCGCAGGTCGACGTCATCGACCTGGGGATGGGAAACCCCGACGGCGCTACCCCGCGCGTGGTCGTGGCGAAGCTCGTCGAAGCGGTGCGAAATGCGCGCAACCACCGGTATTCGCAGTCCCGGGGCATTCCGAGGCTGCGCGAGGAAATCACCCGGCGGTACCTTGCTAACTACGGCGTGGAACTCGATCCCGACAAGGAAGCCATCGTCACCATAGGGGCCAAGGACGCGCTGGCGCACCTGCTTTTTGCCGCCGTCGGGCCGGGGGACGTGGTGGTTTCGCCCAACCCCGCCTATCCCATCCACCAGTACGGCGTGATCATGGCGGAGGGCCAGGCCGAGATGCTGCCCATGCCCGATGCGGCCACCTTTCTGAATCGTCTCGAGGACCTGTACCGCAACGGGCCCCGAAACCCGAAGCTGCTGCTGATTTCCTTCCCCCACAACCCCACCACCACCTGCGTGGACCTGGATTACTTCCGCCAGATCGTGCGCCTGGCGCGCCAGCACGGCACCCTCGTGGTGCACGATTTTGCCTACGCCGACCTCGGCTTCGACGGCTACAAGCCACCCAGTATCCTGCAGGTGGAAGGCGCCAAGGAAGTGGCCGTCGAGATCTTTTCCATGTCCAAGAGCTATAACATGGCCGGCTGGCGCGTGGGGTACTGCGTGGGGAACGCCAGGTTGATTGCCGCCCTGGCGCGCATCAAGAGCTACCTGGATTACGGCGTGTTCCAGCCCATCCAGATCGCCTCCATCATCGCCCTCCGGGAGTGCGAAGAAGATACCCGCAAGATCTGCGCGGTGTACCAGAAAAGGCGCGACGTGCTGGTGGACGGGCTTAAGCGGGCCGGTTGGCCGGTGGAGAAACCGCGCGGCACCATGTTCTTGTGGGCGCCCGTGCCGGAGCCGTTTCGCGCCATCGGCTCGCTGGAGTTTGCGAAGCTTCTGCTGGAGAAGGCGCTGGTGGCCGTCTCGCCGGGTATCGGCTTCGGGCCGCTGGGCGAAGGGTACGTGCGCTTTGCGCTGGTGGAAAACGAGCACCGCATTCGCCAGGCCACGCGGTCCATCGGGCAGTTTCTGAAATCGGGCGCCGCCCGGGAACGCCTGGCCCCTACTGGATCTGATACGGAACCGTGACCTCGATCGTCTTGGGCGGGAAGCAGGCCCGGTCGTTGCACGCCTGGTAGCGCAGTTTCCCCACCGCCGCTCCGGGCCCGGCCGGCGCGTTGGCCGCCACTTTGAAGTTCGCCACTAATTCGAAGTTTCCCGTGAAGACCGAAAGCGGCTTCTCCGCAAACTCGTATTTCTCCATCGAAGGCTTCGGATAGGTCACCGATCCGCCCTCCAGGGCGCCCGCGGAGGTCCACGTCAGCTTCAGCGGGATAAGATATTCATCCGCGGGCGTATTGCTGTTGACGTGGTACCCCGGGCGGACGGACACCGGGATCTTCGACTGCACGGCGGCATTCCGCTTGCCCGCCACCTTCTGCGGCTCGCCCACCGTCAGGTAACCGCTACTCTGCGCGAAAAGGGGAGCCAGGCAGAGCAGCGCGGCTGGCAGCGGCAGGCGCCGGAGACTGCAAAAGCTGTTCGACACCATCTTCGAAATCCCTCCGATTCACAAGACCCACGTGGACTGCGGCGATCTTTCCCGCCCGGTCGATGAGAAACGTGGTCGGCAGCGCATCCACGCCGCCGTAAAGCTGGGAGGTTTCGTCGTTGCCGATCACCACCCGGTAGTTCACCCCCAACTGCGCAAGGAACGGCTTCACCACTTCCCAACCTTCATCGTCCATGGAAACGCCCAGCACCGCGAAGCCCTTGTCCTTGTTCCTGCGCTCCAGGTCCATGAACCAGGGAATCTCGATCTGGCACGGGCCGCACCACGTGGCCCAGAAATCCAGCAGCACCACTTTGCCGCGATAATCCGAGAGGCGAACGGTCTGGCCGTTCACATCCTTTAGCGCAAAATCCGGGGCTTGATGGCGGTCCTTGTCCGGCTTGACCGGCGCGGTTCTTGCCGGACGCGGCAAGGAAGAGGAGAAGTATAGGACACCCCCTACCAGGAGCGCGGTTGCCAAAGCCGACGAGAGGCGGAGTGCGGACACAGATTCCCCCGATCCAATTATATCGACAATTGTCCGGACTCGATCCTCTGGGCAAACCAGGCGCGGCGCCGGGTGCGGCACGCGCCCGCGAGCGTAAACTCATCGTGCCGCCTGGCGCCGGAATACAGCCACGCGGCGGTGTCGCAGAAGCTCTCGCAACAATACTCCCGCCATCGCTTGCCGCGGGATTGGACATCGCCGGCGCCGAGCGCGCGTTTTCGCCACTCTGCCGACCAGCCCAGCTCGCCGCGCGCGCCCGCCTGCCACTCACCCTTCACCAGACGCTCGTAGGAGTGGCGCGCCGGGTTGCCCAGCCTCGCCCAGATGAAGTGAAACAGCTCGTGGACGAAGATGCGCGGGAACTCCTTCCGGCTGCAATGAAACGCCATGCGGCGTTCCCGCACAAACGTCCCGGCGTGCACCGCGCCGCGCCCCTCTCCCAGCGCGTGCGCGCTTTGGATGCGGACCGGTGCGCCCGAAATCGGCGGCAGACGGCGCAGCACCACCCTCACCTGTTTCCAGCGTGAGGCATCCTCAAGCACAAGAAAATGGGGAACCGGCACTCTCCAAGGTTACAAAACTTTGAAAATCGGTATAGTGGGAGAGGGAGACCGAGGCACTATGCACTGTCGAGCACTTATGCCTCTACTGGTCGAGATCGGTCGTTTGCGCCATGCTCGGGCGCGCGGCCACCAAGATCGTTCTGCCGGGATACCGGAAGATGATGCAGGCGCTCCGCCAGTTCCAGGGCAAGGACGGCATGTGGCGCCAACTCATCGATCATCCCGAGGCCTGGCCCGAAACCTCCAGCACGGGCATGTTTACTATCGCCATGGTCGGCTATATAGACCAGCATGCCGATGTCACCAACGTCTGCGCCGGCACTAACAAGCTCAACGATCTGAACTATTACCTGACCCGTCCGCGCATGACCGGCGATTTTCACGGCCAGGCTCCGGTCTTGTGGAGCGCGTCGGCTCCGCTGCGCTAGCGCGCTGTGCCGCGCCATACCTCCCGAATCGCGCCTCTTGATCTCCCACAGGCCGAGAGGCTGGCCGTGAGCATGATCGCCTGGATGGCCGAAAAGAACGCGGGGTTGAGAACCGCAGCAGCCAGTGAATGGATTCTCAGCGGGCGGCAGCGCCGCGGAGGGCCAGGACCCGCTCGGCTTGCTGCAGCAGCGCCTGTGCCTTGGGCAAGCTCTCGACCGCGCGTTGCACCTCCGGGTCCGCGTGGAACGCCGCGCGGTCGGCGGTCTTCTTGTCAAAGGCGCGGAAGTATAGCTCGTAACGAATCTGGTCGCGCAACCAGTCGCGGTTGGCGGCGAACTCCGCGTCCGTGAAGGCTATCTGCTGAGATCGCAGATAATCCGCGAATCGTCCCATCGTCTCCTCATCCGGGACCCAGTCCTCGGCCAGGTGCGGCCGCGGCGCGCCGAAGTAACGCGAGCCGAAATGAAAAAAGACTCCCGCCACCATGAGCCGGCGCTGAAAGGCATTGGCCCGAGGGGATTCGTACTTCTCGTCGGGCGTGATCCCTCCCCCGCCGTAAACCTTGCGTCCGCTGTCGGTCGCCTTCACGTCCTCCATGTTCTGCGTGTTGTCCCGAATGGAATAGTAGTCGAAAAGCGACTGGTGCGAGTAATCGCGCTGAATCAGGCGGCCGCTGGGCGTGTAGTAGTGCGCGATGGTCAGCAGCAGGGCGGCGCCCTCCGAGAGAGGGAATTGCGCCTGCACCAAACCCTTTCCAAAAGTGGTCTCGCCCAGCAGCCAGGCCCGGTCGTGATCCTGCAAGGCGCCCGACACGATTTCGGACGCCGAAGCCGACCGGCGGTCCACCAGGACCACGATGGGATAGCGCTGCGCGGAGGGTTGCGCCTTGGCGCGGAAGACCTGCTCTTGCTCCGCGCGCCCCCGGTGGCTCACCACCACCTGCCCATCCCGCAGATACCGCCCCGCCAGGGCCACGGCCTCGTTGACCAGGCCGCCGGGGTTGCCGCGAAGATCCAATATCATGCCCGTGACGGATTGCTCACCCAACTTCTGCAGCAAGGCCTCCACGTCGCGGCCCACGTTCTGCGCTTCGAAGCTCGTGACGCTCAGATACGCAGTGCCCGGCTTCAGCCAGAAGGCATCCACCAGGCTGGTCTGGATCTCTCCGCGGGTGACGGTCGCGGAGATGGGCTCGCCGGCGCCTTCCCTCCGCACCGTGATGCTCACCTGGCTTCCCTTTGGCCCTCTCAGCAGATCGGCCACCGCGGCCGTGTCCATGCCGGCGGTGTCATGCCCGTCCACAACGGCAATGGCGTCGCCGCGGCGCAGATCGGCCTTCCACGCGGGCGAATCCGGGAAGGGTTCCATCACCACAATCCTTCCGCCCTCCGCGCCAATCAGCATTCCCACGCCGAAATACTGCGCATGTTGCTTGCGCTGCATATCGCCGAACTCGGAGGGGTTGAGAAAGTTCGAATGCGGGTCCAGGGTGCGCAGCATGCCCGGTATGGCGCCCTCATAGATGGCCTTCTCCGGGGAGATCGGGTCGGCGAAGTTGCGCTCGACGAGCGCGTAGGCTGCCGTCAGCGAGTGCACTCCACTGGCCAGGTCGTCATCCGGAGTCGAAGCCGCGCGGGCGCGAATTCCGGAAACCCAGAGCGGTGCCAGCAACGCCACGCTGGCGGCGATCAGCGCAAGGTACGGTGTTCTCTTCATTTTCGTGGTTTCGCCGGGCCGCCGGGGTGCACGGCCCGCATCGTTTGAACTCCCTTCCCTTGGCTCTGTTCCAGCTCTTTTCTTATGATACCCGAGTTGCGGCGGTAGGGCCACTAGTACTCATATAGTACCGTTATCATTGCTTGCACTATATCAAATCGGTCAAGATGGGTTTTTTGAACAGGAATTTCATGCTTCGAGCGTTCTCCCTTCTTGGAATGACCAGCGGCTTCCTGATCATCTCCCCCGGGTTGCGGGGGACCATTTTGGACGGGATTGCCACGGTAGCCGCCGAGATGGACAAGTATAGCCCTTACTCTTACATCGCAGTGGCTTTAGCGCTACTCGGCGGCCTCATGGCGGCCTTCTCCAGCGCGTCGGCGCCGCGCTGAGATTCCGAAGTACGTCAGACTGCGCGGACCTTGCGCGCGGCTGGGGCGGTTTCGGACTTGGCCGTCTTCCGCTCGGACACCGCCGTCAGGCGCTTCACTTGGTCCGTCACACACACCAGGAACATGGGCTGAGATGTGTTCTTCAGCACATCGATGATGCGGCTGGGCGCCTCTTCCAGAAAGATGGATTTGCCGTCGGTGAGCAGATGAACGTCCGAAGCGGCCGAAAGAGCGTCGTTCAGGCGCTTGCCCATGTCCTTTTGCAGGAACCGCAGGACGCGGCGGATCTTCTGCAGCGAGAATCCCTTGCGCCGCAGCTCGGCGATGACCGAAATCTCGACCACTTCCTCCCGCAAATAAATCCGCTTGTGACCGTCCTGCCGCGGCGAGACGACATTGCGCTCGTCCCACCACTGCAATTGCCGCAGACTGACGCCGCAAATCCGCGCAACTTCACTGCTGTTATAGCCCTGCGCTTCCGGCGAGGACACCGGCCGGGGCTTCCTGGCTTTTAACATTTTTACGCCGCTTCCGTCATGGGATATGAAATTGGTGCCACTTTGGATTGTACATGCGCCACCGGCAGTGTCAATAGGGTCAACCCACAATGCCGCCATTTCCTTTCGGCGGAAGCGCCGTTGCACACACCGCGCGGCGGGCGCGAGCGTGCCGCCGGCTCGCCATCGCCCCGTACTACAGGCGGGACTTCGTCTTGCGCCGCTTCATTGTGATTCCGCACCGCGGATAGTAGAATTTGATTGACAGCAGCGATATGGGCTGCCCGTGCGAGATGCCGCCCAGTGGATAAACCGTGATTGACGCGGGCTACAGCGAAGTGGGTTTTGCCGGCAACGAGGCCATGGACGGCGAGCTCCTGGCGGAGCGGCTCGCGCGCGGTCCGCTAGCGCCCGAAGAGGCGCTGCGTTACGCCATTGAGATTGGCACCGCACTCAACCGGGCGCACTCGCTCGGCCTGGTTCACGGCGCGCTGTCGCCGTACTCCATCCGGATTGCGAGCACGGGTGCGCTGGTGTTGCAGCCGTTGCCGAAATGCGACGAGCGCGCCGCCCCCTATCGCTCGCCCGAGCAGGTGCGGGGCGAGGCGCCGGACTGGCGCAGCGACGTGTTCGCTTATGGCGCGCTGCTGTACGAAATGGCCAGCGGCAGGCGGGCGTTTCCGGGTCAGGGCGCGGAACTGAACGAAGCCATACTCGAGCAGCCGCCGGCGGGACTGACGGCGAAATCGGCGGTCCTTGCGGCCATGGAAGGGGTCATCGCCGGATGCCTCGAGAAGGATCCATCCTGCCGCCGCCAGCGCATACAGAACGCCGTGATAGAGCTGAAACTTCTGGGCCGGCCGCGGCAGCGCATGGCGGAGGTTCGCAACCAGCAGCCGCAGCCCCCAGTCGAGACCGCGGCGGCGGAGCCCGCTCACGATCGCATCGCCCAGCCGGCGGCGCCGGCGCCTGCCCCGGAACCTGAGGTTCCTCGCCAGCCGGTGTATGTCATACCCGATCCGCCGGCTCCTGTGGGCGTTTTCCGGCGGCGTTTCTGGACCATTGGGGCGGCGCTCATCGCCGTAACGGTCATCTCCATGGCGGCGGTCCTCTACTGGCGCCAGCAGCCCGCGCCTCCGGTCCTCAGGTTTGCGGTGTCGCCGCCCGAACACACCAGCTATTTTGGCACCCCCTCGGTTTCGCCGGATGGCCGCTTTCTCACCTTCTCGGCCCTGGGGCCCGAAGGCCGGCAAACGCTCTGGCTGCGGCCGCTCGACGCACTGCACGCCAACGTGATTCCCGGAACGGAGGGCGGCTTCGCGCCATTCTGGTCGCCGGACAGCAATTACATCGCGTTTTTCGCCAATGGGTCGTTGAAGAAGGTGCGGACCGGCGGTGGCACCCCGGAGATCGTTTGCGGCGCGGAGGCCATGCCCGGCGGCGGCACCTGGAACCGCAAAGGCGTCATTCTATTCGCGCCCAGCCTGGCGGATGGACTCTACCGGGTCGCCGAGAACGGCGGGAAGCCCCAGCCCGTCCTGACTCTGGATTCCTCGAAATACGAGCGTTCCTATCTTTGGCCGCAATTCCTGCCCGACGACAAGAATTTCGTTTTCTTTGTCGAGACCGACTTGTCCAACACCACGGGAGTCTACGTCGGCACGCTCGATCCGCCGGAACACCACCGCCTGTTCAGCTCCGAGACCAATGCGGTTTACTCCCGCGGCGCTGCGGGCGACTCGTCAAAGAGCGGCTACCTGCTGTTCATCCGCGGCCGCCATCTGATGCAGCAGCCGTTCAATATTTCAAACCTCGCCATGCAAGGAAACCCCTTCACCCTGGCGGATGATATTGGCGCCGTGCGGAGTATGGCGCTGGCGCCCATCTCGGTCTCGGGCAACGGCATCCTGGTGTACCAGAGCGTGGGCAAGCCCACGCGGCAGATGGTCTGGCTGGACCGCAGCGGGAAGCAGGTCGGCCGAGGGTCGGAACCGGGCGATTATGGACCGCCGAGGATCTCTCCGGATGGCCGCCGCGCGGCGGTAGCCAGGCTCGATCCGAACGGTGTGACGGCGAATCTGTGGATACTGGACGCCGGCGGCAACGCCACCCAGTTTACTTCCACGTCCCAGCACGAAGGCGCTCCCGTCTGGTCCCCGGACGGCTCCAGAATCGCCTATTTCAGCAACGCGGAGGGGGCCTTCAATATCTATGTGAAACCCCTCGACGGCGAAGGCAGGGCGGAACTTTTTTACAAGAGCACGTTGCCCAAGTACCCTACCGACTGGTCTCGGGACGGCCGATACATTCTGTTCGGCGTGGTGAGCCCCGCTACGCGGGAGGATGTGTGGGCGATGAGCACCGCGGACCGGAGAGCCGGGCCCGTCCTGAATACGATTTACTCGGAAGGTTCTGCGGCGCTATCGCCGGACGGAAAATGGCTCGCATTTCAATCCGACCAGTCCGGCCGTAACGAGGTTTACGTGCAACCTTTCGAGGGCGCCACCGCGGGAACCAGGCGGCGCTGGCTGGTCTCCTCGGGCGGCGGTGACCTGCCGCGCTGGCGCGGCGATGGCGCGGAGATGTTCTATATGACCCCCGCTGGGCGTATGATGGCGGTCGCTTTGCACCCCGATGGCGGCGATTTCCGCTTCGAGCTGCCGCATATGTTGTTCCAGACCCGTCCCATTCCCGGGACCTGGAACCTTTATGACGTCTCCCCCGACGGCCAGCGGTTCCTGCTCAATCTGCCTCTGGAGTGGTCCAGCGCGGCGCCCATCTCCGTGGTGACGAACTGGACCGAAAAGCTCAAAGAGTAACGCCCGATCGCTGGCGCACCGGCGCCGTCCGCAAGGCCTGCCACCAGATGTACAGGAATACGAGATTGGCCAGCAGCATCATAACGGCTCCTGTTAGAGACATGGCGCGGGAGCGGGTGCGCAGGGCGAGCTGCCGGATGGATGTGCCGATGGCTTCCCCGGTAAACTGGATTCCCAAGCCGCCGCTCAGCAGAAGCAGCCGGTGGTCCTTTTCGCGCGCAGCTATCAGCAGCGCCCATAGCGCCAGATCCAGGACCGCCGAGCAGAAGCTCAGGTCGCGGGTCCAGGGAGTCATGAACGACCCCGTGTTCAGCGCCGGATTCCGATGTATCAGGAACGAAATGCCGGCGAAAAGGATGGCCCCTGCAATCAACGAAATGCGCACGATCCGGCGCGACCGGAGCTTGCTCGTCGCCTGGTAGATCAGGCTCATGACTACCGCATACACCAGAACCTGCATAACCACCGCGTTGAACCAATAAACCGCGGGGAAGGCAAACACAGCCCCCTGCATGCCGCGGGAATAACCCACGGCCGACGGAACTTCGATCACCGTGGCCAGGAAGTCGCCGAGCATGTACGCGAACAGGAATGGAAAGCGCCGGTAGCTGCCGCGCAGCAGCGCGCTGATGATGAGGAGTTGAAGAGGAAGCCCGATCACCAGACCACAGAGTTGGATTGCGAAGCGCATCCACCTCCAATTCTAGGCCGGGCGACTGCTCGTATCGCGGGATTTTTTCTGTGACTATGCGGTGACCGAAAGATCTCCGTCCCACGGATCAGGCGGGAGGATAGGCCCCTGCGCGAGCATCATCTGGCCGTCCCAGGGATCAGGCGGGAGGATAGGCCCCTGCGCGATTGTCACCTGGCCGTCCCAGGGATCGGGCGGAAGGATGGGTCCCTGCGCGAGCGTAACCTGGCCGTCCCACGGATCGGGCGGGAGAATAGGTCCCTGCGCGAGCATCATCTGGCCGTCCCATGGATCGGGCGGGAGGATGGGCCCTTGCGCGATTGTCACCTGGCCGTCCCATGGATCGGGCGGGAGGATAGGCCCCTGCGCGAGCATCACCTGGCCGTCCCATGGATCAGGCGGGAGGATGGGCCCCTGGGCTACATTCACTGGCCCCGCCAGCAGCTCGTAACTGGAAACAGGCACCCCGGCGCCCTGGATGGCGTTCGACGCGCAAGCAAGTGCGAACAGGACACAAACCGCCGCGAACGTGAACTTATTTTCGACTAAGCGACGACTCATTGATAAGCTCCTTCTATTAAATCTCTGAACCCATCACGGGTTCGGCATTGAGACTTCGGAGGTACAGTTGCCCTCCCGATCCACTTTCCAAGGAAAGGTCTGGCCCTTTGATCTCACCCCCAGGGTAACGTAATCTAGGTCAATTCGGCCACCTAAAGTAGGGGGACACCTAGTACTATTAGGCGTTTTTTGATGATAAGAAATGGGGTAAACACCCTACACCGAGTCTAAAGCTTGCGTTATGGTACTTGAGAACGACGCAGGGTCCGCTCGGGGTATGCGGTATCTGGACGGAAGGGGCGCTGGCCAGGGTACTCGAGGCGCATGTCGGTGGTCACCTCGTCGAGCATTGCCAGGGTGGCGATCCGGCTCTCCATGGCAAACGCCGTAAGCAACAGGTTGTCGCAGATGGCGTTGATGAGACGGGGAATCCCTTGCGCCCGGTAGTGGATCTCTTCCAGCAGTTGTGGTGGGAACACCGTCTGGCCTTTGAGTCCGGCGCGCGCCATCCGGGAATTCACATAGGCCACGCTCTCGTCAAGTTCGAAGCCCCGCAAGGCGCACCGCAGGGAAATGCGTTGCTTGAGCTGGCGGAATTCCGGGGCATCCAACTTGCGATCCAGTTCCTGCTGGCCGGCGAGGACCATCTGAAGCAACTTGCCCTTCCGGTTCTCGAGGTTTCCCAGCAGACGGATTTCTTCTAGTACGTCCCACTCCAGGTTGTGCGCCTCGTCCACGATCAGCACCGTGGTGCGGCCGACGTTGGCTCTCTCGAGCAGCATGTTATTGAGGGAAAGCAGGGTCTCCGTCTTGGAGAGGCGGTTGCACCGGAGGTCCAGATCATAGGCCAGCAATTCGAAAAACTGCTCCACGGTCAAACGCGAGTTGAACAGCGAGGCGAACGCGATCTGTTGCGCGTTGAGGAAGTCGCGCAGGCATTCCAGCATGGTGGTTTTGCCGGTGCCGACCTCGCCCGTGAGCACGATGAAGCCCTTGCGGCTCTGAACGCCGTAGATGAGGTTGGCTAATGCCTCTTCGTGTTGAGCGCTGCGGAACAGAAACGAAGGGTCCGGGCTCATGTTGAACGGGTTCTTGGTAAGGCCGAAGAAAGCCTTGTACATATTCAGCAACTGCCCGGAAGGACTAATCGCATCTTAGCATGCCGGGCCGGTGGCTCGCCTGGGCTGTCATAGACTAAGGCTGGGACGGCGGCGCCTGCGGCTGGGACTTTTCGCCCGAGGAACTCTTGCCGGCGGCCTTGACCGGACTGATCAGGATGTGAGCGTTGCGGCCCTCCAGGCGCGGTTGTCCCTCCACGCTGCCATGCGGGGCGAGGTCGCCGGCAAAGCGCATGAGCAGTTTCTTGCCCAGATCGGCGTGGGCGATTTCGCGCCCGCGGAACTGGACCACCGCCTTCACTCGATTGCCTTCCGCCAGGAAGCGGATGGCGTGCTTCATCTTGAAGTCGTAATCATGATCGTCGGTATTGGGCCGGAACTTCAGTTCCTTCACCTGGACCACGTGCTGCTTTTTCTTGGCGTCGTGCTGCTTCTTTTTCTGCTCGTAAGTGTAGTGACCGAAGTCCACGGCCTTGGCGACGGGCGGAACCGCCGTGGGGGCCACCAGCACGAGATCGAGGCCCAATTCCTGCGCCTTGCGCAAGGCGACCGCGGTGGGCATCACTTCGGTGGTTCCGTCCGGGAAAACCGCGCGCACTTCCCGCACGCGAATGGACTCATTGACGTTCTCTCTGCGATTCTGCCTGCGAGGAGGAAAGTTTCTGCCTGGATACATTTGTGGTTATGCGTCGATATCGGGATTACCAAGGTAAACGGAAAGGGGCTGGGCGCCCGGGTGGACTCTCTGGCCGAGAATCGGAATGGTGTGGCTGCAAGACAAGCGCAAGTTCTGTCAGTCTCAGTGTACACCAAATCGAAGCTAAAAGGTCAAAGAGGGCTGTCCCGTCCCGCAGGCCCCAGAGTCGCCCTGCGGGCCGGCCGCTGTTTCAGATTTCGGGTGAATAGACCAACCTCCGCGCCAAACCTGCGTGGATTCACCCACCTGGAGGCCAGTGGGTGCCGAGTTATGCGTCTTGTTTTCTGCCATTTAGGATGATCGGCGGCTGGCCCCGGAATTGCACCCTGTAAGGCATGGCATACGTGATTACGGACACCTGTACCAAGGATGAACTGTGCGTGGAAGCTTGCCCGGTGGATTGCATCCACCCCAAGAAGGACGAGGCCGGCTTTGAGGAGGCCCCCCAGCTTTACGTAAATCCGGTTGACTGCATCGATTGCGGCGCGTGCGTTCCGGTCTGCCCGTCGAATTCCATGTTCGCGTTGGACGAACTGCCGGCCGAGTCGGCGAGTTTCGCCGAAGTCAACGCGGCCCACTTCAACTGAGCCGAACCAGAATCGGGGCAACCATCACCCGGCGCCGGGCCCGGCGGGCCTGACACCGGGTTTTTTTTACAATGAGGTATGCGTAAAATTGCAGCCTCCTTCTTGGGATTGGCATGCCTGCTGCGCGCCGAAGTGCGCCCCATGACGCTGCGGCAGGCCGTCGAGACGGCGCTGAAGCAGAATCCCGACATCGCTCTGAGCCGCCTCGAAGCGGAGAGCGCCCGGCAGGCGGTTCGGGTGGCTAAAGATCCCTTCACGCCCCGCCTCACGGTGGGCAGCGGGCTGGCGTACAGCGATGGTTTTCCCATGAGCATCGAAGGCTCGGCGCCCAGTATCGTGCAGGGGCGCGCCACGGAGGATCTTTTCAACCGGCCGCAGAGTTTCGCGGTGGCCCAGGCGAAAGAGGACGCGCGCGGGGCTGCCTTGAGCGTCGCGGGCAAGCAGGACGAGGTGGCCTATCGCACCGCCTCGTTGTACCTGGATGCCGAACGCGCCGCGCGCATCGGAGCTCTGGCGCAAAAGGACGCCGAAAGCCTCGAGAGGGTTCTCGAAACCGTCCGGGCGCTGGTGCGCGAAGGCCGCGCCCTGCCGCTGGCGGAAAAGCAGGCGGCCCTGGATGTGGCGCGCGCGCGCCAGACCGCCGAGAGCCTGGAGGCCGATCAGGCCACAGCCGAAACAGCGCTGGCCATAGCCATCGGCCTCTCCGCCGACGAGCGCGTGCGGGCCGTGGCCGAGGGGCGCCGCGCGCCGGTCTTGCCGCCATCCGAAGAGCAGGCCATCCAGGCCGCGCTCGAATCCAACCAGGAGCTGCGCAAGCTGCAATCCGAGATCGTCTCCAAGGGCCTGGAAATGCGCGGCGAGAAAGCTGAACGGTGGCCCAAGATGGACCTGGTGGCGCAGTATGGCATGCTCGCCAAATTCAATAACTACGCCGAGTTCTTCCAAAAATTCCAGCGCAACAACGGGCAACTGGGCGTTTCATTCCAATTTCCGCTATTCACCGGCTCGGGCGTGAGCGCGCAGATCGCGCAGGCGCAGATCGAAATTTCCCACCTGAGAATCGAGCTGAGCAATTCGCGAAACCGCCTGGCTTCGGACCTTCAGCAATCTTTCCGGGATGTGAAGAAGGCCGAGACCGCGGCGGAAGTGGCGGGGTTGGATCTGGATGTCGCGCGCGAGCAGCTTTCCATGGACCTGGCCCAGATGCAGGAGGGCCGCACTACGCTGCGCCAGGTAGAGGAGGCGCGCATCGTCGAGAATCACAAGTGGATCGCCTTCTACGACGCGCAGTACGTCCTCGAGAAAGCCAAGTGGAACGTGCTCAGGCTGACGGGCGAAGTAGCGGCCTCCGTGGAAGCGCTTCCGGACGCGGCGCGGTGAGATTACTACCAACTGGCAGGACGAATTTGACCGACTATACGTCAATGCCGTATAGTAATGAACGTGATCGCTGAAATCGTAAGCCTGTCGGGGTACGAATCTCAGGTCACGGCGCTCCTGGGCGAGGAAGAGCGGATGGCGATGGAGTTCTACATTGCCTGCGCGCCGGAAGATCATCCGGTCATCCCGGGCGCGGGTGGTTTTCGCAAGGCCCGCTGGGCGCGGCGAGGCAAGGGGAAGAGCGGCGGCTTGCGTGTGGTCTATTTCTTCCTGGCCGAGCCGGAGCGGGTTTTCATGGCCTCGATTTACGCCAAATCGCGAAAGGAAACCCTTTCGCCAGCCGATCAAAACGTGCTCGCAAAACTCGCGGCACAGATCAAAAAGGCAGCAAAGGGAGGGCGATGAACATGGGCGTGCGCAATCTGAAAACGGGAACCAGGAGTCGGACCAAGTTCGGCATGGCGCTGGAGCAGAGCGCGAAAGAAATTCTGGCTCATGTGAAGGGCGATGTGAGACTGCCTGCACGGCGTATCGTGTTGCCAGACGAGGTCGACGTGAAGCGCATCCGGACCAAGGCGGGAATGTCGCAAGCGGAGTTTGCGCGTGCGTTTTGCATCAATCCGAGAACGCTGCAGGAGTGGGAGCAGGGACGGAGAAAGCCCGACGCAACGACGCGCGCTTACCTCGCGGTTATCGCCAAAAACCGCGAGGTGGTGTTGGACGCACTGGCGTCTTGAACTCAAAGAACTCCCATGGCTCGTAGGTCTGCCAGTGGGCGAGATGGCGACGCACCAGGCAAGTGGTCAGGTTCGCGCGTTCTCTAGGCGGATTCGGCTTGTTCCGGGTCTTTGGAGGTTTCAGAGGCGGCCAGGCTACACGCCTCGAACGATACAGACGGCCCTTTTCGCAGCTTCCTGTGGATGATGGGAACGCTGGGGGTGAAGTCAGGATGGAACGGCGCATCGACCTTAATACCTGCTTGGTGTAAGGCGGCTTTTTTAAGGTGATGGTCCGAATCCATCGGATCATCATTCCAATACCACTTGTCGTGGGTGTAAATCCGGGTTATGCCTGCCTGGATAATGGCGTTGCAACACGGAAGGCAAGGAAACTTGGTTATATAGATTGAAGTGCCCTGTAATGCCACGCCGACCCGTGCCGCATTAAATATCGCGTTTGCTTCGGCGTGGCAGATTATTTTCAGCTTTTCTTCGGCATCACCCAACAACCGTTCATCATCGTATAACCTCCGTGCAAGCCCATTGAAACCGGTGGAAAGAATGACGTTGTCCGGAGAGACGATGACAGCACCCACGGCGCATCTCGGGTCCTTCGACTTGATTGCGACCGTTACCGCTATCCATAGAAAATACTCATCCCAGCCATCGACATGTTCAGGAAGGGCAATCGATGGGCTGATCTGGCTCAGTAACGCCTCCCGTCGCTGCGATTCAGGTAGAAGCATAAAAAACTCCCCCTAGCTACACCCGCTGGTTCCCCCGCAATTGCCGCACTTGTAGCAGCTTCCATTGCGGGTCATGATGGAGCCGCACTCGGAACAGATCGGGGCGTCGGGCGTGACCGGCACAAACGGCAGCTCCTGCTGCGGGTCGGCCTCGGTGGGGCGCAGCTTGGGACTTTCGCCCACCTCGCCTACCGCGTACTCGGGGCCTAGAAACTTCGCGCCCAGCCAGCGGAAGATGTAATCCATGAGGGACTTCGCATAGGGGATCTGCTGGTTGCCCGTCCAGCCGCTGGGCTCGAACCGCACGTGCGCAAACTTGTCCACCAGGAACTTCAGCGGCACGCCGTATTGCAGGTTGAAACTGATGGCCGTGGCGAAGGCATCCATCAGGCCGGAAATAGTGGAGCCGTCCTTGGCCATGGTGATGAAGATTTCACCCGGCGCGCCGTCGTCGTACATGCCCACCGTGATGTAACCCTCGTGGCCGCCGATCGTGAACTTGTGCGTGATCGAGCGGCGCTCGTCGGGCAGCTTGCGGCGGATGGGCCGGTACACCACCTTCTCCACCGGAGCCGTGGCCCCGCTGGGAGCAACCCCCGCGGCCTTCTTCTCGCCCTTGCCGGACCCCGAGCTGAGCGGCTGCACCTTCTTCGAGTTGTCGCGATAAATGGCGACCGCCTTCAGCCCCAGCTTCCAGCTCTCGAGGTAGGCGTTCACGATGTCTTCCACCGTGGACTCCTCGGGCATGTTGATGGTCTTCGAAATCGCGCCCGAAATGAACGGCTGCACCGCCGCCATCATCCGCACGTGGCCCATGTAGTGGATGGAGCGCACGCCGTTCTGCGGCCGGAAGCTGCAATCGAACACCGCCAGGTGCTCGGGCTTCAGGTTCGGCGCGCCTTCGATGGTGCCGGTGGAATCGATGTGGGTGACGATCTGCTCCACCTGGGCGGGCGTGTAGCCCAGCTTGATGAGCGCCTGCGGCACGGTGTTGTTGACAATCTTAATGACGCCGCCGCCCACCAGCTTCTTGTACTTGATGAGCGCCAGGTCGGGCTCGATGCCGGTGGTGTCGCAATCCATCATGAAACCGATAGTGCCGGTGGGGGCCAGCACCGTCACCTGGGCATTGCGGTAGCCGTGGCGGCGGCCGGATTCATAAGCGTCTTCCCAGCACTGTTCCGCGCCGTGGTAGAGCGCCGTGGGAACATTGTTGCGGTTGATGCGGCCGACCGCGTCCCGATGCATGCGGATCACTTCCAGAAAGGGCTGCTCGTTCACGGCGTAGCCGGGGAACGCGCCCATGGCTTCGGCCACGCGGGAACTGGTGAGGTATGCCTGCCCGCACATCACCGCGGTGATGGCGGCGGCGTGGTCGCGGCCCTGGTCGCTGTCGTAGGGGATGCCCATCGACATCAGCAGCGCGCCCAGGTTGGCGAACCCCAGGCCCAGCGGCCGGAAGCTGTGCGAGTTCTCGCCGATCTTCTCGGTGGGGTAGCTGGCGTTATCCACGATAATCTCCTGCGCCAGAATCAGGGTATCCACGGCGTGCCGGAAGGCCTCCACGTCGAACTGCCCGTCGGGACCAACGAACTTCATGAGGTTCAGCGACGAAAGGTTGCAGGCCGAATCGTCCAGGAACATGTACTCCGAGCAGGGATTGGAGGCGTTGATCCGCGCCGTGTTCTTGCACGGGTGCCAGCGGTTGACGGTGGTGTCGAACTGCATGCCGGGATCGCCGCACTGGTGCGTGGCTTCGGCGATCTGCCGCATCAGGTCGCGCGCCTTATAGCGGTCCACCGGCTGGCCCGTGGCTACCGACTTGGTCCACCAATCGTCGTCGCGCAGCACGGCTTGCATGAAATCGTCGGTGGCGCGCACGGAGTTGTTGGCGTTCTGAAAAAAGATGGAGCTGTAGGCTTCGCCATCGAGCGATGCATCGTAGCCGGCTTCCACCAGGGTGTAGGCCTTCTTCTCTTCCTTGGCCTTGCACCAGATGAACTTCTTGATATCGGGGTGGTCCGTGTTCAGGATCACCATCTTGGCCGCGCGCCGCGTTTTGCCGCCCGACTTGATCACGCCGGCGAACGCATCGAAGCCCTTCATGAACGAGAGCGGCCCGGAGGCGCGGCCTCCGCCCGAGAGCACGGCGTTCTCCTCGCGCAGCGCGGAGAGATTGGACCCCGTGCCCGAACCCCACTTGAACAGCATGCCTTCGGTCTTGGCCAGGTCGAGAATGGATTCCAGCGAATCTTTCACCGAAACGATGAAACACGCCGAGCACTGCGGCTGCACCACGCCGGATTCCAGCTTGGCGACGCGGTCGGCCTTCTTGTCGTAGATCCAGCCGTAGCCCCGCGCCTCCTTGACTCCCACGTTGAACCACACCGGCGAGTTGAAACAGGCCTTCTGCGCGATCATCAGGTGGGCCAGATCGAAACGGAAGTTCTCGCCGTCTTCATCGGTCTTGAAATAGCCGTCCTGCTTGCCCCACTCGGCAATGGTGTCCACCACGCGCTGCACAAGTTGTGCAACACTGGTCTCGCGCTCGGGCGAGCCGAGTTTGCCATAGAAGTACTTGGAGGCGACGATGTTGGTGGCGGTCTGCGACCAGTCCACAGGCGCTTCCACATCGCGCTGCTCGAAGATCACGTCGCCCTTATCGTTGCCGATGGAGGCGGTGCGGGTTTCCCATTGGACCTCGTCGTAGGGGGTCTTGCCGGGTTCGAGCCGTGACGTGAAATAACGCGGAAAGGAAATTCCCGTTTTAATTCTGGTGGCTGGTCTGGTCTTCAATACTTCTATTTTCGCACTTAAATCCACGGACAATTGTCCCATGCGCCGGTTCTCCTTGGGGTTCCTCCGATAGAATCGCCTTCGTAATAGTGCCCCAATATATAGTGCTACGTCAAGAACTTTATCTATATGAAGTGTGTTAGGGTTACGGGTCTCGTGTTCTAAAGAGCACAGAACCACCGTCAAGAGGGGATATTGGGGGGCCGGATCCGCCGGTCCGTTCACGCCACGTTGCTGATCGGGCCGGTCTGCTGCGCGGTGGCGGGTTCGGGCCGGTAGTCGAAGTGGCGCCGCGCGGAAGCGATGACGCGCACAATCTCGTCGCGTTCGAAGGGCTGCGCGAGAACATCGTAGCCGCCGATATTCAAGACTTCCGCCCATAGTTGTTCGTCGGCGGTGCGCGAGGCCACGATCAGCAGCGGGGGGCGGTCCAGACGGCGCAGGTGACCCAGCATCTTTTGCCAATTCCCGTCCGGCATAGCGCTCTTGACGATCACCACGTGGACCGAATGCCGTTTCAGGCACTGCGTGGCCCGTCGCCGGTCCGGCGCCTCGAAAAGCCGCCAGCCGCACTCGCGGAAGACCTCCTCTACCAACCCGCGTTCGTCTTCATATCCGCCTACGAACAAGGCGGACACGGTACACTTATGAGCCGTATCGTCCATGGCGTGCACCTCCCATTGGATAGCTCATCACATCAAAGGTTCACTTGAAACTGGACGAATGACCTACTCGCCCATCCAAAAAAACTCAGATTCACAAAATAGTTCCCCGATGCCAGTTGGATTCTCAGGAGAATTCGCCGGCCACGCGGCTCCCATGTACCGACTTCGACCAGCCTCGTCCCGCAACCGGACACCGCACCCGCCGCCAGCCGCGTAAGTTGAAGGAAAAGCAGGCTGTTCACCCCGCCAACGTCTGGCACTGCGGTTGCGTGGTTCTGTTGCGCCCGGCGCCGTGTCCCGAAACGGGGATTCTGCTGGCGTTGCTGGGCGCAGGCGCGGGATACCTGCTGTCGCTGGCGGCCGTGCGGTTCTTGGAACATCTGCTATGGGGCGTGCGGCCCACCGATCCGCTTACTTTTGTAGCGGCGGCGGCGATTCTGCTGCTGGTGGCGAGCCTGGCGCCGGCGCTGCGGATCCTGCGGCTGGACCCGGCGCAGACGTTGCGGAATGAGTAGGGGGCCACTACCCCCGGAACTCCACTGAGCGGGCGAACTTCACGGCCGGGCGGTGGAAGAGGGCCGAATGCAATTCCGCGCGACGATGTGGACTCAGAGAGTTCCCGCTAAGAATGAATCTCCATCTTAGGTATTGTTTTCGAGTCCTTCGTGACGGCCATTTCGTCCGCCGAGAGCTTAGCTGTGAGGGTGTACTCTTCGAAGTAAAACTCTTGCCTGCCGTCACCTACACGAACCCAGCCGCTAGCCTTGGCGCGCTGGTCGAGCTTTGCGATCTTGAGCACGGTCTCCGGATAGATTACGTGGTCCGCCCCTCCCCCAAAAACTATTAGCTCGGGCTCGGTCGGCTGCAGAGGAAGGCCGAACCTCATGTTCCCGTCGATGCCATAAGGATTCAGATTGATTCCGGGAACACGCTGGAAGCGGACGCTGGGGAACCTAGCGACTGCGCGTCCTCGGTTCTCTATGCCTAAGGTCAGTTCACGTTCGTAAACCTGACCGTCAAGCCGGTGTCGTCCTGCCTCCAGCCAGAGATGCAGTTGTGGCCGGTGGCGCTTACCAAACATGTCGGCGATCTGGAAATACTCCATAGGGTATGTCCCAGCCGTGATCCGTTGGTAAAACTCGCGCTGTTTGCGCGAGCGGCACGGCGAACCTTCGGTCGGCGGGACCGCTACGAGGACGAACCCTGACTTTGAGCCTGGCGTGTCGGACACCACCGCCACGAGCACGCCCTGAAGACGAGGTTCAACCAGATCACCGACGAGACCCTCGACTCTCGACTTGACGGAAATCGCATCAGATACCGGCACGGCCCTCTGGATCACGTCGGCATCATATTTACTCCCCCCGGCTCTCGCCTCTAACCCAATGACGATCACACCGCCGTCAGCATTTGCAAATCCGCAAAGCGCCTTCGCGAGCACCCGTTGCGCTTCCTCATCCTTCTGTGGCCAGATCTTGCAATCCAGATATAGATTCTCCGGTTGACCAACAAGGCCGTCTAACTCGGCTAGGCTCTGTAAGCGTCGAAACAGCTCCTCGTGGGGTGGCATCATGTTGCTCCTGTACTCCCAAGCGTAGCGGTTGGCAATACCGTTTTCCACCGGTGGCGTTCGGTAAGCGCCACAATGTGGATTTTCAGTGCTCGGTGGCGTAGGGTAGAGGTATGGCGTCGGTGGAGGAAGTCATTACGGCACTCAAGAGGCTGCGTCCGGAACAGGTGGACGAGGTGGCGCGGATCATCCACAACCTTTCACAAACCGGGTGCCGGGAAGCGCCTCTGCATCCTGCCGTGCCGGCCCGTGTGGTGGATGAGGCCGTCCAGCATGGCTGGCCAGCGGAGTTATTCACGGAGCTGATTGGGAGCCTGCCGGAGCTTGAACGCTCCGCCCAACCGCCCGTGGAAAACCGAGCCGATTTGTGACGACGTATCTGCTGGACACTGACATCGCAATCGAATTACTGCGAGGGCGCAATGTTCATGTGGCTGAGCAATTGGCTTCCAGAGATCGGAATGCGATCTTTCTCTCGACGGTGACGGTTGCCGAGCTGATGTTTGGCGCGCTGCGTAGCCGGAAATCGCAAGAAAGCGTTGTCATATGCCGGCAGTTTTGCTCTGCTTTTCAACTGGCGGAGTTGGACCAGGACGCGGGCGAACGATCTGGCGTTATCCGGGCGGACCTGGAAGGACGGGGTGAACGGATAGGCGCTTACGATGTGCTCATTGCAGGGATCGCCGTGGCGGGTGGTCATGTCCTGGTAACGCATAACGTCCACGAATTTGGGCGCGTTGCGGGACTTCAGATCGAAGACTGGGCGGCGATCCCATAGGCCGCCACGCAATTGCTTCCGGGAATATGGCAGGCCCAGGAACCAGCCTGGCGGCCCCTACGCCCGGAACTCCACCGACCGCGCGAACTTTACGGCCGGGTTGTCGCGTAATTGCGCCAGCACCGATTCGGGCACCAGCTCGTCGGTGGAAACCAGCGCTACCGCCTCCAGCGGCTCACCGGGGGCCGCTGGGGCATCCCGCCGGCCGAGCGAGAAATTCGCGATGTTGATCTTGTTGCGGCCCAACACCGTTCCCACATGGCCGATTACGCCGGGCACGTCCTGGTTCTTCATGAAAATCAGGAAGCCGGAAAGCGCCAGTTCGCAGTAGATGCCATCCACCTGAATCAGGCGCGGCTTTTCGAGGAGCACGACGCCTTCCACAACGGTGACGCCCGAGTCGGTCTCCACCTCGAGGCGGATGGAATCGGTATGGGCGGAGCGCTTCTCGTGCGCCTCCGCCACGCTCCAGCCGCGGTGTTCGGCCATTTGCTGGGCGTTGACCAGGTTGGCCTTGCGCGTGCTTGATCGGCTCAGTAAACCGGCCAGTCCGGCGTTGCGCAACAGGCTGGTGTTGCCATCGCCGATCTTGCCGAAATAAGTCAGCCGCACCGTGCGCGGGTTGCCCGTGGCGATGTAGGAGGCGAAAGCACCGAGCCGCTCGGCCAGCGTGATGTAGGGACCCAGCGCCCGGTACTGCTCCGGCGAAAGCGAGGGCATGTTGACGGCGTTGATGGCTACACCGTTCTTCAGGTATTCCACCACCTGCTCGGCAATGCGAACCCCCACAATCTCCTGCGCCTCCTCGGTGGACCCGCCGATGTGCGGCGTGGCGAGCACGGCGTCGGAGGCGAACAGCGGGAATCCGGCCGGCGGCGGCTCGTGGGAAAACACGTCCAGCGCCACACCGCCGACCTTGCCGGATTGAACGGCTTCGAGCAGCGCCCTCTCATCCACCAGCTCGCCGCGCGCGCAGTTGACGATGCGCACGCCCGGCTTCATCAGGCCGAAGGCCTCGTGCGAAAGGATCCCCAGGGTTTCGGGCGTAGTGGCCACGTGCAGTGAGATATAGTCGCTGGCGCCGTAGAGGGCCGGCAGGCTCACCAGCTCGACGGCCAGGTCCTGCGCCAGCTTGGAGGTCACGTAGGGATCGTGCGCCACAATGCGCATCTCGAAAGCGCGCGCCCGCTTGACCACCTCGCGGCCGATACTGCCCAGACCGATGATGCCCAGCGTCTTGCCGCGCAGCTCGTTGCCCATGAGCTTTTTCTTTTCCCACTTGCCGGCGCGCGTGGAGGCGCTGGCCTGCGGAATGCGGCGCGCCATGGCGAGCATCAGCGCCAGGGTGTGCTCGGCCACGGAGACGGCGTTGCCGCCGGGTGTGTTCATCACCAGCACGCCGGCTTCGGTAGCGGCGTCGAGATCGACGTTATCCACCCCCACGCCGGCGCGTCCGATGACACGCAGTTTGGGCGCCTTTTCCAGCACCGCCGCGTTCACTTGCACGGCGCTGCGCACCAGCAGCGCGTCGGCCTGCGGCAGGTGCTGGGCATATTCCTTGGGATTGGAAACGATGGTGTTCCAGCCGGGCTGGGACTGAAATAACTCGATCCCGGCCGGAGCGAGAGGCTCGGCAATGAGAATATTCATGTTGGTTCGACTATGCCTTTACGGTTTGAGGTTCGACGGCAGCGTGCGCGTAAATTTCTTCGACGGCGGCCACGCCGGTTCCATACTCGACGGGATACCCGTTGGCGTTGAGAATGATTTCCAACCCGGCGACCACGCCAAACAGGTCCGCGAAATCGAAATAGCCCAGGTGGGCGATGCGGAAAATCTGGCCCTTCATGACGCCCTGGCCGTTGGCGATGATGGCTCCAAAGCGGTTGCGGAATTCCTTGACGATGATGCCGGAATCCATGCCGACCGGCGCCTTCACGGCGGTCACCGAGGAGCCCGGCGAACCCGGCGCGAACAGTTCCAAACCCAGCGCTTGTACGGCGGCGCGGGTGGAGCGGGCCAGCAACTGGGCGTTCTCGATGAGGTGCGGCATGCCGATCTGCTTCACGTAGCGCAGCGACTCGGCCAGCGCCAGAATCAGGGAAGTGGAAGGAGTCCAGCTCGATTCACCCGCGTCGCCGCTCTTCTTTTCCTTCTTCAGGTTGAAGTAGTAGTGCGGCAGGGTGGCGGTGTCGGCGAGTTTCCAGGCTTTCGGACTGACCGCCATAAACGCCAGCCCCGGCGGAATCATGAAGGCCTTTTGCGAGCCGCCGATGGCCACGTCCAGCCCCCAGCCGTCGATGTCGATCGGCATGGTGCCGAAGCCAGTGATGCAATCCACCACGAAGATCGCGCCGGTTTTGGAAATGGCGCGGGCCATGGCTTCAACGTCGTGCATGGCGCCGGTCGAAGTTTCCGAAGCCTGCACAAAAACGCCCTTGGTGGCAGGCTCCTGGGCCAGCGCGGCTTCCACCCGCTGCGGAGTGACCACGTCGCCGTAGGGCGCGGTCAGGACATTGGCGTCGAGCCCGTAAGCCTTGGCGATCTCGGTCCAGCGCTCGCCGAACTTTCCGGCGGAGCAGACAATCACCTTGTCGCCCTTGGAGAAGAGGTTGGAGACGGCGGCATCCATGGCGCCGGTGCCCGAGGCGGCGAACATAAGGAGGTCGTGGGAGGTTCCCAGCACCTCCTTGAGATCCGCCAGGCACGAGCGATAGGCCTTGCGGAAGTCCTCGGTGCGGTGATGAATGTCGGACGCCATCATGGCGTGGAGGGCCGGCGGATAGAGAGGCGTCGGTCCCGGTGTTAATAATCGTTGTTTCCGGATGTACATTGTGCTGGTTAGTCTTCTAGAATATCAGACATCATGCCCTTAATCGACCAGGTGGCGCAAGCCATGGTGGCGGCCATGAAAAGCCGGGACGAGGCGCGCCTCAGCGCGCTTCGCATGATCAAGGCCGCGCTGATGAAACAGAAAGTGGATTCGCCCAAGCCGCTCGACGAAGCGGCCGAGATGCAGGTGCTCAAGTCGCTGGTCAAGCAGCGCATCGACGCCGCCGAGGCATTCCGCAAGGCCGGCCGCGTGGAGCAGGCGGAAAAGGAAGAAGCCGAGCGCGCGCTGATCGAAAGCTACCTGCCCGCCGCCGCGACGGACGAGGAGATCGAGGCCGCCGTCGCCGAAGCCCTGGCCGAGACCGGCGCGACTTCGCTCAAGCAGATGGGCGTGGCCATGAAGGCCGCGCAAGCCCGGCTGAAAGGCAAGACGGTGGACGGCAAAGCGCTGAGCGATAAAGTGAGGTCGAGATTGCAATGACGCCTCCCGAAGCGGAAAAGAAATTCCGGTCCTACGTGCCGGATAAGACCGACATGCGCGAGTTCACCTTTCGCGCGGTCCTGCTCGGCCTGGTGATGACGGCCGTCCTGGGCGCCGCCAATGCGTACCTGGGATTGAAGGCGGGCATGACTATTGCCGCCACCTACCCGGCGGCGGTGATCGGCATGGCGCTGCTGCGGCTGATGGGCGGGTCGCTGCTGGAAGAGAACATCGCGCGCACCGTGGGTTCGATCGGCGAATCGGTGGCCGCAGGGGCGGTCTTCACCATCCCGGCGTTCGTGCTCTCGGGCGCGTGGAAATCCTTCGATACCAGGGAGGCCTACTGGAAATCGAGCCTGCTGATGGTGGTGGGCGGCATCCTAGGAATCCTGTTTGTGACGCTGCTGCGCCGCGTGATGGTGGAAGATCCGGACCTGCCGTTTCCCGAATCGGTGGCCGCCTCGGAGATCCACAAAGCCGGCCAACAGGGCAGCAAAGCCGCGGCGCTGCTGTTCCAGGCCATGGGGTTCGGCGCGGTCCTCTACTTTCTGGGGGCCATGAAGCTCTACGACCAGAGCCGCGATTTCATGGTCCGGATCGGCACTCTGGGTGTAACCAAAGTGAACCTCGGCGCCGACGCGAGCGCACCGGCGGTGAGCGCTGGCGGCATCAGCATGGTCTCGGCTCCGGCCGTGAGCCCGGCGTACCTGGGCGTGGGATACATCATCGGCCCGAAACTCGCCGCGCTCAACTTTTCCGGCGGCGTGGTGGCGTGGGGCCTGATGGTTCCGCTGCTCATCTACTTCCTGGGCCCGCAATTGCAGACCATGCTGCCGCCGGGGGCGACCGAAGAAGCCTGGGGCGGATTGAGCACCGCGGTGTGGAAGTTCATCGTGCGGCCGATCGCCGTGGGCGGCATGTTCGTCGGCGCATGTTACACGTTGTTCCGCATGCGCGCCAGCCTCGCCATCGGCATGAAGCGGGCGGTTTCCGACCTGAAGAAATCGGGCTCGCAGGCCGAATCCACGATGCGCACCCAGCGCGATCTCAACGCCAAGGTAGTATTCGCGGGACTGGGCGTGACGTTCCTGTGCATGATCGCGCTGTACTTCTATTTCGCCGGCACGCTCTCCGGGGCCATCGTGGCGGCCGTGGTGATGATCATTCTGGGATTCTTCTTCGCTGCCGTGTCGGGCAACCTGGTGGGAATGATCGGCTCGTCCAATAACCCGGTATCGGGGCTGACGCTATCGACCCTGATCGTAGCGGCGTTGCTGATGGTTTCCATCGGCGTATCGGGCATGTCGGGCGTGGCCGCGGTGCTGGGGGTGGCGGCGGTGGTGTGCGTCTCCTCCGCGGTGGCGGGCGAGATGCTTCAGGACCTGAAGGTGGGCCACATCCTCGGTGGCACGCCCAAGTACATGCAGATCGGCGACATTCTGGGGATTCTGGTGGCCAGCGCGGTGCTCTATTTCCCTCTGCTCTGGCTGCACCTGGCGAACATCAAGGGAGGCGGCGTCGGTTTCGGCGACCCCAAGTTGTCGGCGCCGCAAGCCGGCCTGATGGCCGCGCTGGCGCAAGGGATCGTGGGCGGCAACATGGCGTGGCCGTTGGTGGTGGTGGGCATCTTCATGGGTTTTGCCATGATCATGTTGGAGGTGCGCAGCCCCATGCTATTCGCGGTGGGGATGTACTTGCCGCTGGAGACCACGTTCGCCATCTTCCTCGGCGGCGTCATCCGCTGGGCCACGGACAAGCTCCGCGACCGCCGCGGCTTCAACGACGCCCAGAAAGCGCGCGTGGAGAACGCCGGCGTGCTGACGGCCTCGGGCCTGATCGCCGGTGAGGCGCTCACCGGCCTGCTGATTGCATTGTTCGTTCTGAGGGACATCAAGCTGTACCAGTTTTTCGAGAAGCAGCCGCCGCCCGTGCTGCTGGGCTTCGCGGTACTGGCGCTGCTGGCGATCTACATGATCCAAGTGCCCCTGCGGAACGCGGGCAGCCCGGACGAGCCGGCGCCGCCGACGGCGATCATGTAGACATGCGCCCCGCGGACACATCGCCGGAAGCGTGGAAAGTCCTGATCGACCTTCTGCGCAAAATGTCACCCGAGGAGAAACTGCGGCGCACGCTGGAACACTCGGAAATGATTCGCCTCGCCGGCGAATCGGGTCTTCGCCAGGCCTATCCGCAGGCGAGTGAGCGTGAGATTTTCCTGCGCAGCGCCCGGCGCCGCCTGGGCGCCAAACTGTTTTGCAGAGTCTATGGCGACGAGCTCCCCGACGATGGATCCGCTCACCGAATCTCTTAGCCTGATCAAGGCCGCACTCGAACGGCTCGGGATCCGTTACGTGGTTGGCGGCTCCGTCGCTTCGTCCACGCGAGGCATCTGGCGGTCCACCCTGGATGTGGACCTGGTTGCGGCAATCAAGGCGGCGCAGGCGGACGCTCTGGCCGAGGCGCTTGGCCCGGAGTGGTATGCCGATTCCGAGGTGATTCGGCGGGCCATTCGGGAGGGCCGTTCCTTCAATGTGATTTACATCCGTTCCGCGCAGAAAGTCGACATCTTTCCTGCGACGGAAGAATTCCATGAAGCACAGTTGGAACGGGCCACGGTTATTCCGCTGGGCACCGGAGGAATCCCGTGTCCGGTGGCCACCTCAGAAGACATTCTGCTAGCGAAGCTGCAATGGTACCGCATGGGCGGCGAGGTTTCCGAGCGGCAGTGGAGCGACATCGCCGGCATTCTCGCCGTGGCCCCCGACCTCGACGCCACTTACCTGCACACATGGGCCGCGCGGCTCGGAGTCGAGGATCTGCTGGATAAGGCCGTGGCGGAGTCGAAGCGCGATTGAGTCTCCCCCGGGTGTGCGCTTGTTATGTACGTCTGCTGCGAGCGGCCTCTCAGCCCTGGCGTCGTTGTGGGGGGAACTCCCGAATATACAGGCGCCCGACTTGAGAGAGCGTGATGACAGTCATGAGGAATTGGGTCAGCGCGTACAATGAGAGACCGGCCAGTGAGCCGATCATTACCTTCCATCCGAGCCCATCCCAAGTATTCAGCACGGTGCGATCACCCCCACGAATGCAAACGGCGACAATCGACAGAACCACTGTTGTCCAATGGATGATAGCTGTCCAGGAGAAGACAAAGAGTAAATCAGAGTACGAGCTCTGCTCATTCCGGCCGAGCTTGTGTTTCATCAACAGCGAAACGAAAGACTCGTTCGGGAGCGTAAGCACGAGTGCCATGCCCGCGACGCAGAATCCGAACGCTACGGCTGCGTATGTCAGCAGCATCGTGGTAGTCTCGCTCATCTTCAACCCGGCGAGCGGCCACTTCGCGCCGTACATCGACGTGAGCAAGCCCAAAACAATCGCGCCAACGACCTGAGGCTGCCCCAAAATTCTGGCCCTCCGAGGAAGCGCTTCCTCTCGGGCGTACTGCCGAATCGCGCCAATCATTGTCGCTCTCTCGCGGCCCTGCGAGCTTGCAGGAACTCCTTGAGCCTTCTCCGGATTTCATCTCCGATTACGTGTCCATGCTGATCAATAGGGACAGACACCTTCTGGTGCTGAACGTGGTTGGCCAATGAGATCCGGGTATCGGCCGTCTCGCCCCTTCGGGTTCCTTCGACAGCCGCTGCCTTGAGGTTCCTCACCCCCCTCGCAATCATCTGCCGAATGTAGTTGACGACCCCGGCGTCGCTGGAAAGACTGTCGTTGCGGTTGGCGGTCGCGATCAGTTCGACGTGCCGCGCGTGAGAATCAGCGCCGACCTGGTTCATACTGTTGTAGTTGTCGTTCCAGTCGAAATTTGGCTCGGAAACTCGTAGGCTCGCAACCTTGATCCGCCCGAAACGGTCCAGCGCTTCCAAGAAGGATGCGTCCGCTACGGGAACAAGTTCAACACTGAACCTCTCGCCCATCCCCTGTCGGCGCCCCGTTTCCTCCAGTACCTCCGCAATATCAATCGCTTTGGCCCCGCGTTGGTTGTGTTCGACGATGGCCTCCCTCGCGGTCAAGTCGAAGATCGCGTACGTGCGCGTGGCCACTATCTGATCCTCCTCCAGCGCCTCATATCGCTCGGCGCCCGTACCCGCATCGAAGATGAGCGGATTGACACCGACCGGTCCCTCGTACGCGATGACCTCGACGACGTCTTGATCAATCAGCACGGAGGGGAGTGCCACGAGTTTGTCTCCCTTTTGAAGCTGCCGGCTCTCGATGGGCGCGCCCGCGAAGACGTGAAACGCTTCGCCGTAATCGACTTGCACGTCGTCGTTACGGCAATGGAGCGAATATACCTCCAGTTTTCTGGGCTTCCGGTTGATCGGCATTCTGACTGCCGAGTCTATCACTGCGGGCCAGTCGAAACAACCAAGATCAACGCCGCCACGCGGCTGTCTACCCTTTGTAGACCTTCCAGAACACGTCGCGGAATTTGGCCATTTCCTGGTCGGTGCCGATGGTCACGCGCAACATGTTGTCGAGCGGGGGGAAGGGGCGGCCAGGGGCGACGCCCAGGCGGGGCATGGCGTCGGCGAACTCGCGCGCGTTGCGGCCTACGTCGATCATGATGAAGTTGCCGTGCGGCTCGATGAAGCCCAGCTTGCGCTCGCGGAGCCAGTCGCACAACTCGCGCCGCGTCTGGGCGAGCGAGGCGCGCCGCTCGGGCACAATGTTCTGCCGATCGGCCAGCGCGGCCAGCACGGCACGCGCGCTCACAATCGAGATTACGCCCATGCGCAAGGGCGTCATGCGCCGGATCAACTCCGGTTTGGCGGCGCCGAAGCCCACGCGCAGGCCGGCCATTCCGTAGATCTTGGAGAAGGTCCGCGCCACAATCACGTCCTTGCCCTGGCGCACATAGGGCAGGGCGCTCACCAGCTCGGGGCTCTCGCCGAAGTGGATGTAAGCTTCGTCCACCAGCAGGATGGTGTTGGCGGGCAGGTTGGCCACCAGCCATTCGAGATCCTTGCGGGTGGTGATGGCGGAGGTAGGGTTGTTGGGGTTGCAGAGGTAGATCAGGCCACCCTGCGCTTTGCCGGCCTCTTCCACCAGCGCGTGAACGTCGGCGCTGTAGTCGGGCAGCAACTTGGTGAGAACCACCGGCCGGCCGAGCCCGCGCGCCACTTCCAGGGGGCCTTCAAAGGTGGGCGTGATGGCGATCAGCGGGCGGGTTGGGGAAGTGAACGCATCGATGGCAAAATGGAGCACTTCGCTGGAGCCGGCGCCGACAATGGTCTGGCGGGGATCAAGATCTTCGCTTTTCGCCACCGCGGCGTAGATATCGCCGAATTCCTGGAAGTGATATCGCCCGGATGTGGGCAGCGCTTCCCGCATGGCGGCCAGCGACGCCGGCGGCGGACCGGCGGGATTCTCATTGGAATTCAGCCACACCATGTCCGGGGGAAGATCGCCAGCCCGGAGGGCCGCGCGCTGCGCGTAGGCCATCTCCGGCAACATGCGAACAGCCGCGGCGCCCAGACCGATATGCGCGGCAAAAGCCCTTCTGGTGAGCATGGGGAACCTCCTGGGTTGGTGACAGCTATCATACCGCCGCGGGCGGAGTAAGGGCAAAAGAAACAGGATGGGACCGGTTATCCGTGAAAGCCGCTATCCTAACAGCCGTGGATTCCTTACTCTCTTATGCCCGCGCGCGGCAATCGGAAATGGTGGCGCTGATTCGCCAATTCGTGGAGTGCGAGTCTCCCAGCGACGACCCCTCGGCGGTCAACCGCTTTGTGGCGCTGGTCTCCGATACGGTGACGCCGTTCGCCAAAGTGAAGACGTTCCCCGGCGGCAGGTTCGGCAGGCACCTGGTGTGCGAGGTCGAGTTGCCGGGCCGGAAGAAGAGCGGGCGGGTGCTGGCGCTCGGCCATACGGATACGGTTTGGCCGGTAGGTACGCTGCGGACCATGCCGTTCCGGCAGGCCGATGGCCGGCTGTGGGGGCCGGGCGTGCTGGATATGAAATCCGGCATCGCGTTCTTCATTTTCGCGGTGCGCGCCTTGCGCGAGCTGGAGATCCCGGTTGGCAGCAAGGTGCTGCTGCAGTTGAATTCCGATGAAGAAGTGGGAAGCCAATCCTCGCGCGCGCTCACGGAGAAGAACGCCGCGCGCAGCCAGGCGGTGCTGGTGCTGGAGCCGGGGACGGGGATGGAGGGCAAGCTCAAAACCGCGCGCAAGGGCGTGGGCGTTTTCACCGTTCGAGTGCGCGGAAAGGCCGCGCACGCGGGCGTGGACTTTGAGGCTGGCGCCAGCGCGGTGGTGGAACTGGCGCGGCAGATCGAGCGCATCGCCGGGTTCACCGAAGTGGAGCGCGGAATCACCGTGAATCCGGGGGTGATTGCGGGGGGCACGCGCTCGAACGTGGTGGCGGCTGAAGCCCGAGCGGAGGTCGATATCCGGGTGCGGCGTCTGAAGGATGCGGCGGGTCTTGAAAAGAAATTCCGCGAGTTGAAGGCGTATGACCCGCGGTGCGCCGTCGAAGTCAGCGGCGGTTTGAACCGGCCGCCGATGGAGCGCTCGGCGGGGATTGCGCGGCTGTGCCGCACGGCGCAGAAACTGGCGCGCGAGATGGGTGTCGAGCTGGAGGAATCGCAGTCGGGCGGCGGCTCGGACGGCAATTTCACGGCGGTGCTGGGAGTGCCCACGCTCGATGGCCTGGGCGGCGTGGGTGAGGGCGCGCACGCGGCCAATGAGAGCATTCTCATCGACCGTATGGCGGACCGCACGGCGCTGATCGCCAAGCTGCTGGCGGCTCTCTAACGCTCACGCCAGCGTGAGGCTGGCCTGCGCGGCAATGTCGAGCGACGCGAAATCGCCGCGCGCCAGCTTGGGGAAGGCGGCGGCGGCGATCATGGCGGCGTTGTCGGTGGAAAGGCCGACGGAAGGGAAATAGACCGGGTATGGCAGCGTAGCCGCGTGGGCCGCGGCGCGCAGTCCCGAGTTGCAGGCCACGCCGCCGGAGACGATGAGCGAGCGCGCCTGGATGCTTTCGGCGGCGGCGGCGGCGCGCGTCAGCAATTCCGTAATCACGGCGCGCTGGAAGGAGGCCAGCAGGTCCAGCGTGCGCTGAGGAGTGGCGGCCAGCCATTGCTCGGGAGTGGGGCGCGGATTTTCGCGCAGCAGGGCACGGCGGGCGGCGATCTCCGCTTGCATGTCGTGCGATTCCACCCAGCGCAGGACCGCGGTTTTGAGGCCGCTGAAGCTGAAATCGAGCGCGTTGCCCTTCATTTTGGCGAAGGTGAAGCGTACGGCCGCGGGGTCGCCTAGCGGCGAAAGCTGGTCGACGACCGGGCCGCCGGGGTAGCTGTAGCCCAATAGCTTGGCCACTTTGTCGAAAGCCTCGCCCGCGGCGTCGTCGCGCGTTTTGCCGAGCAGGCGGTACTGAAACCCCTCGCGGACTTCGAACAGGTGGGTGTGCCCGCCGCTCACCACCAGCGCCACGGCGGGGAATTCCACGGGCGTTCCGGCGCGACGGGCTTCCAGAACCACCGCATGAATGTGGCCCTCGATGTGGTTGACGGCGATGAGCGGCACGCCGCTGGCAAAGCTTAGCGATTTGGCGTAAGTGAGGCCGACCAGTAGCGAACCCACCAGGCCCGGTCCCACGGTGGCGGCGATGGCGGCGAGGTCTTGGAGCCTGGTGCCGGAGCGCTCGAGAGCTTCGCGCACCACCGGCACGATGGCGCGCAGGTGCTCGCGCGAGGCCAGCTCCGGAACCACGCCACCGTACTTGCCGTGGGTGGACATCTGCGAAGCCACGACGGACGAGAGGACGGTTGCGCCGTCTTCCACCACGGCCGCGGCGGTTTCGTCGCAGGAGGATTCGATGGCGAGGATGCGCACTAATTCTACCTTAGCGCGGCTGTCCCGGGACCCGGTCGGCCCGGTGGCCGCCGAATGCGTGGATCGTTCTGGTCGCAGCCAGAACTTCGCCGCCATGCGGCGCGCCGCGCGGGATGAAGTACCGCTCCCCGGCCTTCACTGGAATGCGCTCTCCGTTGATGATCAGGGTGTAACAACCCTGCACAACGATCATGTATTCGTCGTAGTCGTGGGCGTGTGTCGCGGACACCCCAGGCTCGCGGCAGCTCCAAAACGCCATTTGGCTTCCGTCCGCTCCGTCGAATATGTAACCTTCAACTCCTGGGGTCGCCTGATCGGCTTTCGCGATCCGGTTTGCCGGATGTCTCATGAGTTCGGGGAAATTGTCCATGGTAAGGGAACAGGGTTGCACGTTCAACGGCGGCAGCGGCGGTTGCCAACCGCCGCGCAGGAAATCTTCCTGCCCCACAGACGCCCTACACCTTCACTGATGCCGAAATCCGTTCCAGTGTGTCGCGGGCGGCGGACAGGGTGGTTGAGAGCTTCTGCTGGGCGTCGGTGTCCAGGCGCATCGCGGCCAGGCGCTCCAGGTCGAGCAGGGCGGAGCGCAAGGAACGGCCGGCTCTCGCTAAGGTTTGCGCGGCTATCTCGGTTGCGCTGGGTATCGGTTCGGAGTCGGCGCCGCTGGTCAGGATCTCGATGGCTTGCGCCAGCAGGGGGGCGTTTTCGGGGATGATCTCGATGTGTTCGCCGGCGTAGGAGAGGCCTTCGTCGGTCACGAGTTCGGCAATACGCCGGAAACGGTCGGGGGTGATGCGGGTCACAGAGGAAAGCTCGAAATAAAGCGGTCCCAGTTGCTCGAGTTGCTGGATCACCTTGTCCGCAAACGCGCGGCTGACGCCCGCGCGCTGACGGCAAAACTCCTCCCACGTCAGGCCGAGAGCGCGGTATCGCTTACCCTCCCGGATCTTGCGCAGACAAACCACACCGGCCGCCGAACAGCGGCCCGCGATCAGGGTGAAGGCCTGCTTGCGGCCTAACCACGCCCCCATGTCGAACATGTCTTGGGTCTGGTTGTTCTCTGTGTGGTTCTCTTCCATAAAAGCAAAACCGCTACACCGTAGCGGGCGCTGTACGTAGAATCAATGGGTTAACTGGGAATTTCCGCTACGCCGTAGCGGTTTTCACAACAGCCTGACCAGGTGGTCGAAGGGCGCGGACGCCGCCCGGCCGCCGTTGGTGGCGCTGAACTCCAGCAGGCCTGCCGCGATCCGCGAACAGCGCAGAACGGCGAGGTGCAAGTCCAGAAGATCGGGACGCGCCGGATGTCCCGGCTCGAGCGTCGGAATGGAATTCGAGACGCTGTTGAGAATGACGGTCAGTTCATTATTCAGGCCGTGCGCCGCAGCCGCCGCAATGGCGCAAACCCGATCGGTTTTCAATAGGCGTTCCACACCCCAGAGTAGCTGGCCGGCGTTAACTTTCCCGTCCACCAGGAGGGGCCGAGGCTTTGGAATCAAGCAGATGAGGAGGGCAAAATAGTTGTGACTCAAAAATCGCGGCCGACCGCCCCATGAGAACGTGTGAAAGAATTATGGCCGCTGATGAACACCGATGAACGCGGATTGAAAACAAAATCCTTATCGGCGTTCATCTGCGTTCATCGGCGGCCCAGGTTGATTTCTTCACAGCTTCTGACGGTCGCGGTTCAGAATGTCGAGCGGAAAGTGTAGGTGCCGGAGGCCACTTCGTAGGTGGCACCGCCGGGTTCGATGCGCAGAAACTTCACCCCGCGGGCGGCGCTGGCGGGACGGCCGGATTCGGTCACCGTGGCGGCGTCTTGCGCTGGCAGCGTCACCAGGGCGGTGGTGTTGGGCGGGATCGTCACTTCGAGCGTGAAGTGGCCGGCGTCGCGGGTCCATGAAGTGGCAATGGTGCCGTACATGGACTTGTGAGAGGCCTTCACGAAGGTCAGGTCGCCGGCCGGAATCGGGTGGATTACCGCGCGCTGGAAACCGGGCCGCGTGGAATAGGAACGGATGCCGGCCAGGTCCTCGTACATCCAGACGGCCAGGTCGCCGATCTGCATCACGTGGTTGCCGGAATTCATGGCGGGGTCGGCGGTGTCGCCGTTCCATAGCTCCCAGATGGTGGTGGCGCCTTTCTCGACCATGTAGCCCCAACCGGGGTAGGTCTTCTGCGTGGCGATCTGGTAAGCGAGATCGGCGCGGCCGTTGTCGGTGAGCGTGCGCATCAGCCATTGCGCGCCCACCAGGCCGGTGCCCACATGGCCGTTGCTGGTTTGCTCGATGTTGCGGGTGAGGCTTTCGAATACCGCCCCGCGGTTATCCGGCGGCACCATCCCGAAATAGAGCGGGAGGATGCTGGAGGTCTGCGTGCCGTTGTCGTAGATGTTGCCAGCAGGCTTGAAGAAGTGCTTCTGGAAGGCGGCGTTGACTTGATCGGCGCGCGCGTCGAAATCTGCGGCATCGGCGGGTTTGTCGAGCAGGCGCGCATAACGGGCCATGGTGCGCAGGAGTTGGTAGTAGTACGACGATCCCAGCAGGGTATGGTCGGTGATGCGGGCGGGGTCCAGAGAATGGATCAGTTTGGGGTCCTCCGGCGGGACGCACCAATCGCCGTATTGATCTTTGGGCATCAGGCCGTCCTGGAGGAAGGTGGCCTCGTGGTCGATCCACTTCTTCATGGCCGGGTAGTTGCGTTCCATGGCGCGCTTGTCGCCGTACTCGTCGTACAACATGCCGTGAACGAAGATGAAAGTGCCGGGCCAGGTGAGGTCGTCATAATAATTCGGCCAGTAGTTGGGCGAGACCACGGGGATGCTGCCGTCGGGCTTTTGCGAGTCGGCGAGGTCGGTCATCCACTTGGTGTAAAAGGCCGCCACGTCGAACATGTAGGCCTCGCTGCGGCTCACCTGGGAGCGGTCGCCGAGCCAGCCCTGGCGCTCGTCGCGCTGCGGGCAATCGGTGGGGATGCTGCGATAATTGCCGCGGATGCCCCAGAACATGTTGTGATGGATCTGGTTTAGCAGGGCGCTGGAGCTGGTGAAGTCGGCGGACTTTTCCATGTCGTCATGGACCACGCGGCCTTCCAGTGCGGCGGCGGTTGGTTCGCCGGGGAAGCCTGTCATCTCGACGTAGCGGAAGCCGTGGTAGGTGAAGCGCGGCTCCCAGACTTCGGTGGCTTCGCCCTTGAGCGTGTAAAGATCGGTGGCACGCGCGGTGCGCAGGTTGGCGGTGTAGAGCGAGCCGTCGGGGTTGAGCGTTTCGGCGTGCCGCAGCGTGACTTGCGCGCCCTTGGGGCCGGAGACTCGCAAACGGCACCAGCCCACCATGTTCTGGCCCATATCGAAGATGTAGACGCCGGGCTTGAGCATCTTGACGCTGACGGGGTGGAGGGTCTCGGTGACGCGCAGCGGCTCGGCTATTTGCGCGGAGAGCACGCCCGCGGGCGCTGTGACGATGTGCGCCGGTTCCCACTGGGAATCGTCAAAGCTCGCGCGGCTCCAGTTGGGCAACTCCATGCGCGCGTCGTATTCTTCGCCGTCGTACTCGTTGTTGGCGCGGATGGCGCCGGCGGTGGAGAGCTTCCAGGTTTCGTCGGAGACCACGCTCGAGCGGCTGCCATCCTGGTACTCGATATCCAGGTGGAGGATAGCTTTGGGGTCGCCGAAGTTGCGGGTGTTGGCCTGGAGGCGCGGGGCGTGATAGCGGCCGTTGCCAAGCATCAGGCCAATGGCGTTGCGGCCGGCAGCAAGCTGGTTGGTGACGTCGAAGGTCACGTAGAGAACGTGCTTGTCGTAATCGGTAAGACCGGGCGAAAGGACGTGGTCGCCCACTTTGGCGCCGTTCAGATACAACTCGGACAGGCCCAGGCCGGAGTAGTAGACGGTGGCGCGGCGGACCCTTTTCTCCACCTGGAATTCCTTGCGGAGCAGGCGCGCGGCCAGGCGGTGGTCGGTGGTGGTGACGGGTTCGTCGTGGCCGATCCATTTGGCTTGCCAGTCCTGGGGATGGAGCAGGCCCATGGACCACTGCGCAGGCGGGCTCCATCCGCTGGCGTGGCCGTTCTGGTCCCAGACTTGCACTTTCCAGAAGGCGGCGGCGCCGGAAGTGAGAGGTTTGCCGCGATAGACCACGTGGGCGGACTGATCGGATGCCACCTTGCCGGTGTCCCAGAGGTCGCCGGTGTTGGCGCCGAGGGCGTGATCGCTAGAGGCGACGATGACGCGGTAGGCGGTCTGGCGGAGACCGCGCGCCTTGGGATCGGCGGCTGACAGGACCCAGCTCAGCCGCGGGTCGGTGACGTCGATGCCTTGAGGGTTGGCGCGGTACTCCGAGCGCAGTTGTTGCGGACGAATGGCAGCGGCGCCGAACAGAGTTGGCGCAAGCAGGAGCAAAACCAGAGCGTGCTTCATGGGCAGCCTCACCGTTTAGAAAAGTAACACAATCAGACGCACGACATCCGCAAGCCAATCCGTTTGCGCAGAAAATGGGTGCGGCGTTCCGGGGGCAGGGCCAGCAGGCGCCGGATCTGGTCGCGCAGCGCCAGCTCACTCTCTTTCTTGAGAGCTTCCAGCTTGGCTCTTCTGGTGGCGCGCGGTTTCGGCTTCTTCAAGGGTCTTCTCCAGCAGCGGCAGCACGGCCAGGTCGCTGGCGCGTCCGGCCGCCTTCTTGCTTCTGATGATATCAGGCAGGGCGGCGATGTAGAGACGGGCATCTTCAAACCGCACTGGCGTGGCGCGCTTGCGCAAACCTTCGAAGGAGGGGATGCCGTCGATCGCGGTCATGAAATCGAGTTGCAGGCCATCGGCATCGCGCGCGATGCGAAACAAGCCGCTCACCGGGTAGTACGGCCGCAGAATGACGGCGCCGAGGTCGGAAGCAATGGCCTTCAGCTTTTTCAAGTTGGCGGGAGTTTTTCGGAAAAGAAAATCGACATCCACGGTGGTGACGGGCGCGCCCTGCAAGGCGGCGGCCGCATTGCCGATGAGGACAGCTTCCAGGCCATGCCGCTCGAGCAGTTGCGCGATGCGGGCGAGGATTGGAGAAGCATCCATGGTCAAGGCCTTTCTGCCCACGGTATCACGAGGATGGGACGGGAGCCAGCACGCGCTCGGCCATGGCGAACTTCAGCGCGTCGATGCCCTGGCCGGTGACGCTCGAGATCTCGAAACAGGGAAGGCCGCGCTCCGCCGCCAGGCTGCGCAACCGCTCCACGCGGCCGGGGTCTTGCGCGGCATCCATCTTGGTGGCCACCAGGATCATGGGTTTCTGCGCCAGGTCGGGGCTGAAACTGGCCAGTTCTTCCATCACGGTTTCGAAGTCGTGCACGGGGTCGCGGCCGCTCGAATCCGAGACGTCCACCAGGTGCGCCAGCAAGCGCGTGCGCTCGATATGGCGCAGGAACTGGATGCCCAGGCCGTGGCCCAGGTGCGCGCCTTCGATCAGGCCGGGGATATCGGCCACCACGAAGCTGCGGAAGTCGTCAAACCGCACCACACCGAGGTTGGGTTCGAGGGTGGTGAAGGGGTAGTCAGCAATCTTCGGCCGGGCGGCCGAAATGCGCGAAATGAGCGTGGACTTGCCGGCGTTGGGGAAGCCCACCAAGCCCACGTCGGCCAGCAGTTTCAGCTCGAGGCGGAGGCGTTTCTCTTCGCCGGGGCGGCCGGGCTCGTGCTCGGTGGGCGCCTGGTGGGTGGCAGTGGCGAAGCGCGCGTTGCCCTTGCCGCCTTTGCCGCCGCGCGCCACGGTGAAACGCTCGCCGGGCTGAGTGAAATCGTAGAGGCGCTCGCCGGTGGAGTCGTCGTAGACCACGGTGCCCACGGGCACCTGGACATCGAGCCCGCGGCCCTCGGCGCCGGTGCGGTTGCTGCCCTCGCCGTGACGGCCGCGCTCGGCCTTGTGCTCGGGATTGAAACGGAACTGGAGGAGGGTGTTCTGGTGCTCGGTCGAGACCAGGACCACGTCGCCGCCGCGGCCGCCATCGCCGCCGCTCGGGCCGCCGCGGGGGACGTACTTCTCCCGGCGGAAGGCCAGGCAGCCGTTGCCGCCATCGCCCGCCTTCACCAGAATTCGCGCTTCATCGATAAACATAGAAAAGCCGCCGGCTCCCTGCTGAGGAATCGGTGGCAGGCGGAACCGCCTGCCCCACCTGCGTGAGAAGAGTTTCCGGGGCTACTCGACGGCGGTGATGCTGACGAACTTGCCCATCTGCCCGCGGTCATGGAACTCGACCACGCCCGTCACCTTGGCGAACAAGGTATCGTCTTTGCCCCAGCCGACATTGAGGCCCGGCTTGATCCTGGTGCCGCGCTGCCGCACAATGATGGAGCCGCCGGGAACCAATTGGCCGCCGAAGACCTTCACGCCGAGGCGCTGCGCGTTGGAGTCGCGCCCGTTTCTGGAACTGCCTAAGCCCTTCTTATGCGCCATGCGTCACCTCCGCCACGATCTCGCCGACCTTTACTTCGGTGAAGGACTGGCGATGGCCGATGGTTTTCTTGTATTGCTTCTTGCGCTTGAACTTGAACACCAGGATCTTGTCGCCCCGGCCATTGCCGACGATGGTGGCCTTCAGGGCGCCGCCGGGGACCAACTCACCGCTATCCTGGAAGGCGGCCTTGACGGGCAGCTCGATTTCGGAGCCGATGTCGCCGGCCAGTTTTTCCACACGGATGACGTCACCCGGAGCAACCCGGTACTGTTTTCCGCCGGTTTCAATAATCGCGAACATGCAAACCTCTGTTTGGGAGCCGGTACACACGGAGTGCGTCGGAACCACTGGAGTAAGTATTGAGTGTACTACAGATTAGCGGGGGGTTTCAAATGCGACCCCACCGAGGGGCCATCACTCGACCGTCACATTTACCGGCGGGCTGGAGACTCCGCCCACCGTCACGACCACCGGCTGCACTCCCGCCGGCACCGAAGAGGGAAGCGTGAATCTCACCTGGGTCACGCCGAACAGGCCGGGGACCAAGCCCATGGTCTGCAGGAATGCCGGCGCCCCGCCCACCATCACGGAGAGCGGCAACAGGGGTTTGTAGGTGGTCGCCGAGGATGGCGAGTAGCCCGTGCCGATCAGATTGGAGACCTCCCCGGCGCCCACCAGGAGCAGCGTGGTAGTTCCAGCGCGCGACACGGCCGGGGTGGGAGTGAGGTATCCGTTGGCATCCGCGAAGATACCCGGGGCCGAAGCGGAAATCTGAAATTGGAACCCGGCGATCTGTCCGTTGTTGTCGATTCCCAGCACCGCCGGACCGGCTCCCGCTTCGTACGGGATCTGGAGGTTGACCTGGGTCGGCGAAACATAAACCAATGGCGCCGCAATGCCGTTGACCGCCGCCGAAACTCCGCCGAGAGAATAAGGCAGTGGGCTGCTGGAAGCTGTGTTGGTGGTGCTGGCCAGTTTCGTTCCAAATACCGCGACCACCATCCCGGGACTGACAGCGCTCGAATACGTGGCGGGATTTGCGACGGCGCCGATGGCTGCGCCGGAAGCGTTGGGGGCGAGCACAAACATGATCGGAACATTGATGGATTGCGGCACGGCACTGGGAGATTGGATGACGAGAGTGGCCTTGTAGGCACCTGGCTCGAACCCGGCGCCGGATGCCGTCAAGGAGATCTGCGCCGGCCCTGTGCCGGAAAACTGCGAAGCTCCCAGCCAGGAAGTGGTTCGGTTGGCGGGATAGACGGCGGCTGTCCACGGCGCGGTTTTGTCGGCGAGGTTGATGGCCAGCGTGGCCTGCCCCGGCTGGCTTACGGTGGCCGCGGCCAGGCTGATGCTCGCCGGAGCGGCGGAGAGCTTGGTGGGATTGGCCGCCGGGCCCGCCAGGGAAACGGTGATCTCCTGGATGAGCCCGCTGGTCTCGATCTGGATGGTTTCGGTGGCGGGCGGGGTGATGCCGCCCAGGCAAAGGGTGCCTTGCAGCCCGGCCCATGAAGCGAGGCGCACTGTTCCAAAAATGGCTGAAATCCGGCTGCTCCAATCCACGCCGCCGACCGCCAGGCTGGTTTCCTCAAGGCCCGCATTGCCGCCCGCCTCATCGACATTCAGTTGCACCGGCCACTGGCAGGAGGGATCGGCGCTGGGATTCTGAGCCACGACGAGCGGTGTGGCCGACACGACGGGAGCCGAGCCCGGTGGAAGCGCGAGATAGTTCACGGGGATTTGGCGCGACCATGTCTGCCCACTGGCATCCACGCCGGTGAAGCCGAAGGTGCGGGTGACGGGGGTAGCGAGATTCCGGAAGACGACTGTGGCGCCGACGGTGCTGCCCGCGGGGATCTCGGGCGAGGGGAAATACTGCGGGAGCGGCTGCGGCGCGCCGTCAATGGTAAAACCCGTGAGAATGGCGGGGACGCCCGCGGCCTCGCGCAAACTCAGAGAGGTCTGCCAGCTCAAACCCTGCGCGTCGGGAGGCGATGGCCACACCGTGTCGGGGGCAGAAGGCACGATGGCGGCCGCTCCCGAGGGCAGCGCGATCCGGATGGTCATCGTAGCGCCCCCGCCGCTGAATGCGGTGTCGCCGGAGTATTGCGCCACCAGCGTGAATGTGCCCGCGCTTCCGATCAGATAGGCCGGGAAAAAGAGGTCGGCCTCCTGCTGGCTGCCGATCGGGCGCAGCGATGACGATCCCAGCTTGACGCCGTTCACGCTGAAATCGACCGTGCCGGTCGGCGTGCCGCTGCCGGTTGCCGCGGCGACGGTGGCGGTCATGCCTACGGTGTCGTTGAGCGTCGCCCTGGCGGTGTTCACATAAAGCGAAACCGTCACGGCGTCGGTCTTGGTATTCCACAGGGTGACCATGTTGTTGGCGTCCACCGATCCCAGGCCGGTCGCCATGTCGTACCCCGCCCCGGCCTGGTAGCCGAACGAACCGGTGAGGCAGTCCGGACTGCCCTGCGCGCAGTTGACGATGTTGTTACCGGCGGTGATGTCGTGAAACGTCGAGGGCGCGCTCTCGGCCATCCGGTACAGTTGTGGATTGATGTTTCCGAGCCCCGGCTGCTGCTGGAACCCCTTGGTCACCTGATAGTGGTTGAGCAGGGCCAGGATGCCGGCCATGGAGGGCGACGATGCCGACGTGCCGCTGATAGCGACGCTGGACCCGTTGTAAATGACGAAGTAGGCATCGTGCGCGGCCGCGCTAAGCGCGAGGTCCGGGACGTCGCGGGCGCTGTCGTTGGGCACTCCGGGTCCGGTCTGCCACACGGGCTTGGCATAGAGTACACTGGCGCCGCCGCCACTGGAAAGCAGTCCCTCCGAGCTGGACTCGTTCCAGACGGCTTCCGGAATATAGGATAGGGCTGAGCCGAGATTCGGCGAGTTCGTGGACGACCAGTAGGTGCCCGTCCCTTCCATGAATTGAGTCCCTCCCACCCCGGTGACCTCCGGCAGCACGGCCGGAAAATTGACCATGCGGCCGGCGGCCGCGAACGGCATATATCCCTGCGGATCGCACCCGGCGGCACCGGAATCGCCCGACGCGTTCAGCATGGTGATTCCCTGGGCGTTGGCCTGCTGCGCGATGGTGCGCCAGTAACTCAGCCGCCAGCCAATTTCGCAGCCTCCGTAACCGGAGGTGAGAACAGGCGCGATGTTCAGGTCCACGGCGGCCACGATGGCGGTAAGGGCGTCGGCGCCGTAGACGTAATAGATGGTGGCTTTGGGGGCGATGGCGCCGGCCCATTCCAGGTCGAGGTCGCCTTCGATCTGGGCGCTGGTGTAGCCGGGGTCGGCGCCGCCATACAGAATCATCTTGGGGTCGTTGGCGGGGAGGTTGAAGCGGGTGCGGAAAGAGCGGATGTCGGTGATTGGAACGTCGGATGCGCCCACCACGGCGATGCTCTGGCCGGTGCCGTCAATGCCGGCCTGGTACAGCGGCCCGATATCGTAGACGGTGGCGAAGTCTTCCGGCGCCAGATAGTGGGAGGATCCCGAAGTGTACGCGGGCGAGACCTGCCCAACAAATGACTGGAGACGGAAATCGCTGAGCCCGATGAACCCTCCGATCACGTCCGCCAGGGCTTCGGGAACCGAGGGCTCGACGGTGTTGGCGTAATGGGTTACGCCGCCAACTTCAAAGCGATCGATGGGCGTTTGCAGGGCTTGGGATACCTGGCTCGCCGTACCGCTGAAAGCGATCCAGTTGCGGGCGCGGCCGCTGGCATTCACGACGAAGCCTTGGGAGGACAGCCAGGCGACTACTTTCGAGTGATCGGCGGGGCCCAATCCGAATCGATTGCCGAACTCCTCCGGCGTGAGCCACTGTTGATACAGGGACGAGGAGGGATTCTGCTGGCCGGCTAACAGACCGTCGAGTTCCGCCTGCTGCGCGGCCGAAGGCTGGACCACCAGCATCATCCAATCCATACGCAGGGCGGGATCGACCGGGCCACGGTCGAATTGCGGTTGCGCCAGACTCTGCACATTACCACTCAGGGCCCTGGTTTGGTTGACATCGACCGGACGCGTGACGCGGTCCGGCACGGCAGCCGCGGAGGCATCCACGAAGCCGAGTGAAAGGATCAGGATCGATAGAAGGTTGTAACACTTAGACCATTGCATTAGATGGTTGTCTTCCGGGTTACATGCCAGTATACATCCAAGCGCCTTGGTTGGACGTGATAAGTCGCGGCCCTGCATGGGCGGTAGCGGCTGCGTTACGCTGAGACAAGACTAATGGCTGGAATTGCAATCGCGGCCCTGTTCGCCGCCGCTTTGCCCACTGCGGTGGTGCTCTTACCGGTAGCCAACATGTACTCGAAACCGAGCGAAGACGCCGACGTGGTGTCGCAAGCCATCTACGGCTCGAACGTGGGGCTGGTGGAGCAGCGCGAGGGTTGGGCGCGCATACGAACGGCGGACGACTACACGGGCTGGACGCCCCTCCGGGCGCTACTGCCGGGAAAGGCCTATGCCGCCAGCGGGCGCGTTGCCGAGGTCGAAAGCCTGTTCGCGCACATCTATCGCGAGCGAAGCGTAACGGCCCATGCGCCGCTCCTCACCGTGCCGTTCGAAACGAGGCTCGAAGTGGCGGCCGAGCCGCCCGGCCAGGCGCGCTGGCTTCAGGTCCGGCTGCCCGACGACCGCTCGGGCTGGGTGCAGGCCGGCGATGTCGATTTTGACGCGAAGCCGCTCAGCGTCCCCGAAATGATCGAGTTCAGCAAGCGCTTCCTGGGACTGCCGTACACATGGGGCGGAACCTCGAGCTTCGGCTACGATTGCTCGGGGTTCACGCAGATGCTGGTCCGCCGCCGCGGCGTGCCGATGCCGCGCGACGCCCAGCCGCAGGCCGACTGGAGCGGCTCGACGCCCGTGGAGCGCAAGGATCTGAAGCCGGGCGATTTGCTGTATTTCGGCGAGTCGGCGAAGAGGATCACCCACACCGGCGTGTACTTGGGAGACGGCAAGTTCATCAGCGCCACCACCTGGCAGACGCCCATGGTGCGGATCGACGACCTGAACGATCCCCACTGGTCGCGGCTGCTGGTGGCCATGCGGAGGGTGAAATGAACCGCAGGAACTTCCTGAAGACGGCGGCCGTGGCACCGGCGTTGGGCCCAGAGGGCACCCCGCCGCCGGGGCCGAGCCTGGAAACCAGGATCGTGCGCCTGAACTTGCAGCACACCTGGACCACCACCATGTCCTCGAGCCAGTATCGAGATACGCTGCACGTGGCCTACGCGCGCGACGGCATCACGGGTCACGGCGAAGGCGCTCCCATCGTGCGCTACCACGAGGATGCGGAAGGCGCGCGCAAGGCGGTGGAATCCGTGCGCGCCCTGCTGCTCTCCGCCAACCCCATGCAGTTTGCCAAGGTGATGGCCGAGGTTTTCCGGCGCGTGCCGGGCGCATGGGCGGGCAAGGCGGCCATCGATATCGCGCTCATGGACTGGGTGGGACAAAAGCTCGGCATCCCGCTCTACACGTATTTCGGACTCGATCCCAAGGACGCGCCGCTCACCACGTTTTCGATCGGCATCGATACACCCGAAATCACCAAACAGAAAACCCGCGAAGCCGCCGATTTTCCCATCCTGAAGGTTAAAGTGGGCCTAGCCACCGACGAGCCCACCATCGAAGCCGTGCGCAGCGTGACCAAAAAGCCGCTGCGCGTGGACGCCAACGAGGGCTGGAAGGACAAGGAAGAGGCCGTCCGCAAAATCAACTGGCTGGAGAAGATGGGCGTCGAGTTCATTGAGCAGCCGATGCCGGCGGAGATGATCGAAGAGACGCGGTGGGTCCGCGGGCGCGTGCACATGCCGATCATCGCCGACGAAGCCTGCCAGCGGGCCTCCGACATTCCCAAGTTGAAGGACGCGTTCGACGGCGTGAACGTGAAGCTGGATAAGAGCGGCGGCATGCTGGAGGCCGAGCGCATGATCCAGATCGCCAAGGCGCTGGGCATGAAAACGATGCTGGGCTGCATGGTGTCGAGCTCCGTATCGGTGACCGCCGCGGCGCACCTTTCGCCGCTGGTGGATTACGCCGATCTGGACGGCAACCTGCTGATCTCGAACGACCCGTTCCACGGGGTGCTGGTGGAGAAGGGGAAGCTGGTGCTGCCGAAGGGGGCGGGGTTGGGACTGACGAGGGCGTGAAGTGGACATCTCAGATGACCATGAGCTATGCTGAAATCGATGCAGCAAATCAATGCTTCGAAATTCAAGGAACAGTGCCTGAGCTTGCTGGATGACCTCAGCGCGGAGGGCATCGTGATCACGAAACGCGGCAAGCCTGTGGCCAAGGTGATTCCCATAGGTTCCGGCTGTGCTGCGCTGATTGGAAGCATGAAGGGGAAACTGAAGATCAAGGGCAATCTCCTGTCCACCGGCGTGCGGTGGGATGCGGAAGCCTCGCGCCCCAATGCTAAATCTTGACACCCACATTCTAATTCATACCCTGAACGGGCAACTCACGATGAAGGAACGCGAGGTGCTGGCAAACGATCAGTGGGGCATCTCTGCCATCGTCATTTGGGAGCTGGCCAAACTGGCGCAGTTGGGACGGATTGATCTGGACATCGATTCCGCGGATTTCGCACGGGCGCTTTCGAACATCCATATCTGGCCGCTGGACCTGGCGGTGTGCAGGCAAATCCGCGCCCTGGATTTTCGAAGCGACCCCGCCGACGAGATCATCGCCGCCACCAGCCTGGTGCACGGCGCGCCGCTGGTGACGCGCGACCGGCGGATGCGCCGGTCGCGATTGGTCCCACTGGCCTGATCCCCACGCGGGCGGCGGATTATACTGACAGTTTCATGAGTCACTACCTGGCCTTCGATCTGGGCGCCGAGAGCGGCCGTGCTCTCCTGGGCAGCCTTTCCGGCGGAAAACTGGCGGTCGAGGAACTGCACCGCTTCCCTAATACGCCAGTGCGCGTCCTGGGCGCGCTCTACTGGGACACGCTGCGGCTGTGGCACGAGATCCAACACGGCATCGGGGTGGCGGCGCGGGAGCGCAAGCTGGAGCTTGACGGCATCGGCATCGACACCTGGGGCGTGGATTACGCACTGCTGGGCGGCGACGGCATGCTGATCGACAACCCCCGCCACTACCGCGATCCGCGCACCAACGGGATGATGGAGAAACTGTTTGAAACCGTGCCGCGGGACCAGGTGTTCGGGTATACCGGCATCCAGTTCATGCAGTTGAATACGCTGTACCAGTGGTACGCGCAGAAGCTGGCGGGCTCGCCGGCGCTGGGGGCCGCGCGGCGGCTGCTCAACATGCCGGACCTCTTCAACTACTGGCTGACCGGAGTGGCCAAATCGGAAGCCACCATCGCCAGCACCACGCAGTTCTTCGACCCGCGCGAAATGAACTGGTCCCTGGAGATGCTGAAGCGCCTGGATCTGCCGGGCGAAATCCTGGGCGAGATTGTTCCGCCAGCGACGCTGCTGGGCAAGATGCTGGAACCGCCCTACGCGCGGGTTTACGCCACCGCGGGCCACGATACGGCGGCGGCCGTGGCGGCGGTCCCGGCGGAAGGCGGCGACAACTGGTGCTACGTCAGCTCGGGGACGTGGTCGTTAATGGGGCTGGAACTGGATGCGCCGGTCATCGACGCGGAATCGCTGGCGCTGAATTTCACCAACGAAGTGGGGGTGGCGGCCAAGATCCGGCTGCTGAAGAACATCGCGGGCCTCTGGCTGTTGCAGGAGTGCCGGCGCGCGTGGATGGAGGAAGGCGCGGAATACAGCTATGAGCAGCTCGCGGGGATGGCCGGGGCAGCACGACCGTTCGCCGCAACCATCGATCCCGATGCGTTCCTGGAACCGGGCGAGATGCCGCGCAAGATCGCGGACCATTGCCGCCAGACCGGCCAGGCGCCTCCCCATACTCACGGCGAATTCGCACGTACCATCCTGGAGAGCCTGGCGCTGCGGTACCGCTACGTGATGGAGAGCCTGGAAGCGCTGGGGCAGCGGAAGATCGAGGTGATCCACATTGTGGGCGGCGGCTCGCGCAACGCCCTGCTCAACCAGTTGGTGGCCGACTGCACCGGGCGCCGCGTGGTGGCGGGACCAAGCGAAGCCACGGCCATCGGCAACATTTTGGTGCAGGCCATGGGCGCGGGCGAGCTGGCAAGCCTGGACGAAGTGCGGGCGGTGGTGCGGAGCTCGTTCCCGCTGACCACCGTCGGGCCACACCCGAGCGGCGAGTGGGACCGGGCTTACCAAAGGTACCGGAAGCTGGTAGGGTTGGGCTGACGCCCGTAGATCGCGGACGCGTCAAACTCAGCCTTTAATGGGCACCGGCGCCATGTCGCGGCTGGTGATCACGCGGTCGATCATGCCATACTCGACGGCCTGTTCGGGCTCGAGGATGTAATCGCGATCCACGTCCTTGGCGATGCGGTCCACCGGCTGGCCGGTGGCATCGGCCAGCATGACGTTCAGAATCTCGCGCATGCGCAGGATTTCGCGGGCATAAATATCGATGTCCGCCGCCTGCCCGGCCAGGCCCTGCATGGAGGGCTGGTGAATCATGATGCGGGAATTGGGCAGACTGAAGCGCTTTCCCTTGGAGCCCTTGGCGAGCAGCACGGCGGCCATGGAAGCCGCCTGGCCCACGCAGATGGTGACGATATCCGGGCGGATGAACGCCATGGTATCCAGGATGGCCAGGCCGGCGGTGATGGAACCTCCCGGAGAGTTGATGTAAATGGAGATGTCCTTCTCCGGATCTTCGGCTTCCAGAAAGAGCAATTGGGCGATGATCAGGTTGGCCACCTGGTCGTCAATGGGGGTGCCCAGGAAAATGATGTTTTCTTTCAACAGCCGGGAATAGATATCGTACGCGCGTTCCCCCCTGGAGGTCTGTTCGACCACCATGGGGACAAGGACCGATTGTCCCATGTTGCCTCCGGATCACCTAGAGTTGGCGGGCTTCAGGCCCGCTTTGCGGAAACCACGCGCCTGGCCTTGCGCTTGGTGGCAATCGCCAGAGACTTCTTCTTCAGCTCCAGCGCTTTGACCAGATCGGCAATGGTATTCCGCCCTAAATAATCCATAATACGCGAACGGAGGGCCACCCAGCTATCGTGCATCGAGCACGGCATATCGTCGTTGCACTCGGCCAGGCCGCTGGCGCACTGCTGGAAGGGCGCCAGGCCATCCAAGGCCTCGACAATGTCCAGCAACCGGACCTCGCCTGGGTCCACACGCAGGGCGAAGCCGCCGGTGGGACCCTTGCTGGATCGGAGGAGACCTTTGCGAGCAAGCTGCTGCAAGATCTTCGCCAAGAAGTGAGCCGGAATCTGTTCCTGCTCAGCAATATTTTTCACCATGGCGTACCTACCATCGGGTATTTGCGCCAGGTGGACAAACGCGCGAATCGCGTATTCGGCCGAACGCGAGTAGATCATGCTGACTCCTGCACGGAAATCGGAGTATAGCTACATCGTTATCTTAAAATGTTCCGAACCCGCGCGCAAGCTGAATCTAGTTCAAGTTTTTCTCGAACAGCGCCAGAATGCGCTTATATTCGTCGGCCCAACTGGCTGGTTCCACGAAACTGTGGTTCTCCACCGGGTAGACCGCCAGTTGCCAGTTTTCCTTGCGCAGCTCGATGAGCTTCTGGACCAGCCGCACGGTGTCCTGGAACTCGACGTTGGTGTCCACCATACCGTGGCAGATGAGCAAGGCGCCCTTCAAACCTTGCGCGAAAAAGATGGGTGAAGACCTGCGGTAGGCTTCCGGATCGGTTTGCGGAACGTTGAGGATATCGGCGGTGTACCCGTGATTGTAAAGCGCCCAGTCCGAAACCGGGCGCAGGGCGGCGCCGGCCGCGAAAACGTCGGGCTGGGTAAACATGGCCATCAGGGTGATGAATCCGCCGTAGCTGCCGCCGTACAGGCCGATCTTTTTGGGGTCCACGCCGTGCTGCGACACCAGGTAGCGGGCGGCATCCACGATGTCGTCCAGGTCCTTGCCGCCCATGTGTTCGTAAACGGCGGTCCGCCAATCGCGACCGTATCCCGCCGAACCCCGGTAATCCACGTCGATCACCATGAAGCCGCGCTGCATCAGGATGTGATTGAACAGGTATTCGTGGGAGTACGTGGACCACTTGCGGTCCACGTTCTGCAAATAGCCCGAGCCGTGGACGAAGACCACCGCCGGTCCGCCCTTCTGGAAACCGGCGGGTTTGAACAGGCGCGCCGGCACCTGGACTCCATCCCGGGCCGTGAAGGTCACGATCGGGACATCCAGCCACGGATACTGAAAGAACTCGGGGGCGGGCGAGGTGGTGAGTTTCCTACCCTCCGCCCGCGGCCGGTTCTCCTGGACGTACAGCTCCGGCGGCTTGTTGGTATAGGAGTAGATGTCGGCGATCCAGCGATCGTCGGGAGAGACGGTGGTGACGTGCCTGCCCGGTTCCTTCGTGAGGCGGGTGAGCGGGCCGCCGTCAGCGTCCATTTCGTAGAGGTGCTGCTCGTAAGGCGAGTCCTTGTTGGCGGTGAGGTAGAAATGCGACTTGTCTTTGGATTGGCGGACATTCAGCGCCTCCCAATTGCCGGAGGTGAGCGCGCGCGGCTCGCCGCCATCCCAGGCCACCGCGTACAAGTGCGAGTAGCCGGTATTCTCGGATTGAAAATAGACCTCGCGATCGTTCTTCATCCAGCCAATGGTGTTAGCTCCGGGACCATCCACCCAGGCGTCATCATGCTGATTGGCAAGCACGCGCGTCTTCCCCGTGGCCGGGTCCAAGGCGAGGATCCACCGGTCCTTGTTGTCGGCGGCCCGGCCCACAATCACGGCTTTGGTCCCGTCTTCGGACCAGACGGGCAACCCAAGCTGAACCTCGCGCTTCTGCTGTCCGTGGTCCACCCACTTCACTTCGCCGGTTTCGACGCCGATGGCAGCCAAACGCGTGGTGGACTGGGTGTCCCCGACATTGGACCGCCCGGAGATGTCTTCGGTGTACCCCGATTCGGTGACATAGTTCGGAACAACCGTGTTCCGGGCGTTGCCGGTCTCGACCACGGTGGCCATGACGTACTTCTCATCGGGGGTCAACTGGAGGCCCGCCACCGATTGCCGCGCCTGCAACGTAAACGGCTTGCGCGGATTGTCGTTCTGCCGCTTCTTGTCCTGTTCCTCGCGCAGGGCGGAGCGCTCGCGGACCACCTCCAGCAGCTCCTTCTGCTCTTTCTTGAGGTACTCCTGGCTGTCGGTGCCGCGCTGCTCGCCGGTGGTTGCCGCGGCCGCCGCGCCCCGGCCGCCGCGTCCGCCAAAGCCGCCCCCAACCACCCCGGCGGGACCTGCTGCGCCCGCGGCAGCGGCGGCGCGGATGTCGGTCATCTGCACCAGCAGGCCTGTATCCAGCGACATCACGTACAGATTGTTGGATCGCGTGAAGTAGATGCGCTTGCCGTCCGGCAGAAAGTGAGGGTTGGCTTCCACGTCGGTGGTCCTGGTGATTTGCCGCCCCTTTCCGGTGGTGTTGTCGGAGATGAAGATGTCGCCGTCGCGCGCGTAGACCGTAAGCCGCTGGTCTTTGCTGGTGTCGGCTTCCGCGCCGCCGCCACGGCCGCCGCCCATGCCCGTAAGTCCGCCGCCACCGGGAGGCGCCAGCCGGGCTTCCTCGTCGGAGAGCTTGCGCAGGCCGGAGCCGTCGCGGTTCACCACATACGTGTCGAGCGGCGCGTCTTCCTTGTCGGTGGGCTGCTTCCACTGAAAATAGATGCGCTGGCTATCGGCCGACCACCGCACCTGCGACGGTTCATACCCCACCAGCGCCGCACCGCGCATGATGTTGTCGATGGTCAGCGCAAAATTGTTGGCCGGCCGGGCCTGAAGGACCAGCAGCGCCAGGCCGATGGGAAGGGAGAGTCTTCGCATAACGAAGGAATCATAGCTCACTCCAGGCCGAGCCGCGACCGTCAACTGGTGCGTTACAATAGCGGCTTCCCATGGCGATTTTGGATATCAACGAAATTCGGGCTATTTTGCCCCATCGCTACCCTTTTCTGCTGGTGGATCGCATCGTGGAATTGGAAGCCGAGCGCATCGTCGGCATCAAGAACGTGACCCACAACGAGCCGTTTTTCACGGGCCATTTTCCCGACTTTCCGGTGATGCCGGGAGTGCTCATCGTGGAAGCCATGGCGCAGACCGCCGGCGTGCTGGTGCTGAAGACCGTTGCGGACCGCGATCGGAAACTGGTCCTGCTGGTGGCGATTGAAAACGCGCGGTTCCGCAGACCGGTGGTGCCGGGCGACACGCTGCGCATGGAGATGAAGGTGCTCAAGCGCAAAGCCAGCGTCGCCAAAATGGCGGGCGTGGCCACCGTGGATGGCCTGGTGGTGGCCGAGGCGGAAGTCATGTGCAAACTTGAGGACAAAGACGAGAAGCCGCCGGCGGAAGCGTCGACCTGACAATGCCCATTCACCCGACCGCCATCGTGGATGCACAGGCGCGGGTCGCCGAGAGCGCCGAAATCGGCCCCTACTGTATTGTGGGCGCGGAGGTCGAGATCGGCCCGCGCACCCGCCTGATGGCCCACGTCTATCTGGAAGGTCCCACCTGGATCGGCGAGGACAACGTCTTTTTCCCCTACAGCACCGTCGGGGTGGCGTCGCAGGACCTGAAGTACAAGGGCGAGCGCGCCGAGACCCGCATCGGGGACCGCAACCGCATCCGCGAGTTCGTCACCATTCATCGCGGCACCCAGGGCGGCGGCCTGGTGACCTCGATCGGCAGCGACAACCTGCTGATGGCCTACACCCACGTGGCCCACGACGTTCATATTGGCGAGCACACGGTGCTGGCCAACGCGGTGACGCTGGGCGGCCACGTGACGGTGGGCGATTGGGCCATCATCGGCGCCTCCACCGGCGTGCACCAGTTCTGCCGCGTGGGGCGGCACGCCATCATTGGCGGCTACAGCGTGGTAACTCAGGACGTGCTGCCGTTTTCCAACACCGTGAGCCAGCGCCAAATCAAGGTGTACGGCGCCAACCACGTGGGCCTGGAGCGGCGCGGGTTTGAACCCTCCGTGGTGGAGGCGCTCGAAACCGCGTTCCGGCTTCTGACGCGCTCGCAGCTCAATACCTCGCAGGCCATCGAGCGCATACGCGCGGAAGTCCCCGCCACGGCTGAAGTGGACGAACTCATGGAATTCATCCGCTCCTCCGAGCGCGGCGTCATTAAGTGATGCGGTACGGCCTCATTGCCGGAAACGGGCGGTTCCCGCTGCTGGCGCTCGAAAGCGCGCAGCGCCTGGGGCACGATGTGACCGTCATCGCCATCGAAGAGGAAGCCTCCAAGGAAGTGGAATCGCTGGCGCCGCGCTGCCACTGGATCTCGCTGGGGCAGCTCAGCAAGCTCATCGAAATCCTGAAGCAGGAAGGCATCACCGAAGTGGTGATGGCCGGCCAGGTGAAGCACGCCAGCATCTTCTCTTCCATCCGCCCGGACTGGCGCTTAGCCAAGCTGTTGCTCTCGCTGCCATCGAAAAGCACCGACGGCCTGATCGGCGGCGTCATCAAGATCCTCGAAGACGAAGGCATCCACCTGCGCGATTCCACGGCCCTGTTGAAACCCCTGCTGGCGAGCGCCGGCGCCATGACGCGGCGCAAGCCGGATAAGGACGAGATGGCCGACGTGGAATACGGCCGGCGCGTGGCCGATGCCCTGGCGGGTCTGGACGTCGGCCAGAGCGTGGCGGTTTGCGAGCGCGCCTGCGTGGCGGTGGAAGCCATGGAGGGCACCGACGCCATGTTGCGGCGGGCGGCCGGGCTGGTGAACGGCCGCCGGCTGACGCTGGTAAAAGCGGCGCGGCGGCGCGAGCATCTGCTCTTTGACGTCCCCGTGGTGGGGTCCACCACCATTCCCGTGATGCGCGAAACCGGGACTACCGTGCTGGCGGTGGAAGCCGGACGCACCCTGATGCTGGACCGCGACCAGATGATCGAAGCCGCCAATGAAGCGGACATTGCCATCGTAGGAATGTAGAGCCATGCCACAAACTCGACTGGCCGTAATCGGCGCCGGGCAGTTCGGAAAGAACCACTGCCGCGCCATTCACGAATCCACGCGGGCGCAACTCTGCGCGGTGGTGGATACCGACACGGAGCGCGCGGCCGAGGCGGCGGCCCGCTACGGCGCCGAGGCTCTTACCGATGCCGGCCAGCTCGCCGGCAAAGTGGATGCGGCCATAATCGCCGCCCCTACCACCGTGCATGAACAGATTGGCTGCATGCTGGCGGAGGCCGACATCGACATTCTGGTGGAGAAGCCCATCACCCCGGATCTCGCCTCCGCGGGTCGCCTGATTGAGGCCGCCGAGCGCCATGGCCGCATTCTTCAGGTGGGCCACATCGAGCGGTTTAACCCGGCGGTGGCCGAACTGGAGCGGCGCGCCACCCTGCCGCTTTTCTTCGAGATTCATCGCCTGAACATGTTCAGCTCCCGCAGCCTGGATGTGGACGTGGTGCTGGACCTCATGATTCACGACGTGGACATCGTGCTCGCTTTGGCCCGCGCCGAACCGGCCGAGATTCGCGCCGCCGGCATCTCCATCCTTTCGCCCAAGGTGGACATTGCCAACGCGCGGCTGCAGTTCCCCAACGGCTGCGTGGCCAACCTGACGGCCAGCCGCATTTCCACGGCACGGGTCCGGAAACTGCGCCTGTTTCAGCCGCGCCAGTACCTTTCCCTGGATTACGGGCGGCAGGACCTGGCGATTTTCTCGGTGGGCGAGGACCGCCAGATCGGGTTCGAACAGGCGCCCGTAACCAAGGCCGAGCCCCTGAAACTGCAGCTCGAAGCCTTCCTGGACTCCGTGGAAACGCGAAATTCGCCGAAAACTTCCGGCTGCGCCGCGCGTCAAAGTCTAGGGGCGGCACTTGCGATTCTTGATAAAATTGAAGAGCACTCGCAAGTTGTCTCGCGGTCCTTGGTAGCTGGATGGAAACCGTAGTCCAACCTCCGGCTGGCGCCGAACTTCTGATCCTCACCGACTGGGGCGACGCTGCCGACAGGCCTCGCAAGCGGAGAGCGGCGGTCCTATCGGTGGTGGCGCACGTGGCAGTGGTTGTGACGCTGTTTTCCCTGCCCAAAGGGCTGTTCGAGCCGCCGCCGCGGACGGCGTCGGTTCAGATCACCCCGCTCGTCGAACCGCTCACCGAGCTGACCCAGAACACGCCCACTAAGGGCAAGGTCGACAAGGAGTTCAACGCCACCGAGATGCATCCCCGGCCACGCATCCAGATGCCCATGGCGCTGCCCTCCGCTACCGTGCAAGCTCCGCGGCCGGCCGAGCTGCCCAAGCCGGCGCCTCCCCTGCCCGAGCCGCCGAAGGTCGAGGCCGCCGTCAAGGAAATGCAGCTGCCCCAGGCACCGCCGCCCCAGATTCAGCCGGTGGAAACCCCCAAGCTGGCGTTCGAAACCCCCAGCTTGCCACCGCCCCCTGTTCCGCCCGGGCAGAGAGTGGTGCCCGTGCCGGACACGTCGGTATCCGGGGCCATTCGCCAGGCCGCTCGTAGTGAATCCGCGGGGGGACTGGTGGTGGGCGACTTCGGCGCTTCCGGACCGGGCATCAATCTTCCTCCGTCGCCCGGCTCGCAGGGCAGCAACATGCAACTGCTCACCGACCCGCAGGGGGTGGATTTCCGCCCCTACTTGATGCGAATCCTGGCTTCCGTGAAGCAGCACTGGCTGTCGGTGATGCCGGAAAGCGTCAAGCTGGGGCGCAGGGGCAAGGTGGCCATTCAATTCTCCATCAGCCGCGATGGCCAGGTTCCCAAGCTGGTGATCGCGGAGTTTTCCGGCACCGAAGCCCTGGACCGCGCGGCGGTGGCCGGAATCAGCGCCTCCGTCCCGTTCCCGCCGCTCCCCTCCGAGTTCAAAGGCGAGCGCATCGTGCTGCAAATGAACTTCGCGTACAACATGCCGCGGCAGTAGGGAGCTTATCGGTCAATACGGATCATGATTTTGTCGAGCGCGTCACGGTCGATCGGATAACCAAGCCCCGGCTCGGCCGGCGCGTTGATGTAGCCGTCCGGGTCCACCCGGAACTTGTGCTTGATGTAGACGCGGTCGCTGTATTCCACCGGCCAGGGCATCTCGAACCAGTAGTTGGTGTTGGATGCCAGTTCGATCTGGAAGGCCACCGCCATGTCCATCACGTTGCCCCAGTTGTGCGGCGAAAATTCCAATCCGAAAGCCTCGGCCAGTTGGCCCACTCGTATCCCGCCGGTGATCCCGCCGATGTTGTCCGCAATAATCCGCACGATGTCAAGCGCGTCCCGCTTGATGTAATCGGCGAAGCTGTTCATCTCCAGGAGGTACTCGCCAATGTTGAGGGGAACATCCAGCGCCCGGGCCAGTACGATGAGACTTTCAACATCCTCGCTGGGGAACGGGTCTTCGTACCAGAGGTAGCCCAGATCGTCCAGTAACCGTCCGATTTTCAGCGCCGAGTAGAGGTTGCCGGTTCTACTCGCATCGAACATCAGGGAGTAATCGTCGCCGGCTGCCTTGCGGACCTGCCTGATCTCCTCCATGTGACCGAGGTAGTTGGCGCGCGCCGGCTGCCCTCTGTCGGGGTGGATCTTGTAACCCCTGATACCTGCCGCTTTAGCCCGCAGAACGTCGGGGGCGTAGTCCTCGACCGTGGCCAGGTGCTGGGAGGTGGCGTAGGCCATCACGCGCGTTTTGGTGCCACCCAGGAGTCGGTAGATGGGCCGATTCACGGCCTTGCCGAGGATGTCCCACAGACAGACGTCGATGATGGAGTCGTGCATGTAATTCTGTCCGGCACCGGCTTGGCCACCGAAGCCACCGCCGCCGCCTCCGCCAGCGGGAGCAGCAGCGGCCGGAACCGCGCCGCGTCCGCTACCAGCTTGGGCAGCGCCTCCGGGCGGAGGTCCTGCAATACCGCGGGCAGCGTTGAGCGACCCATAGGCACTGAAACGACGCGTGTTGGGAACGGGGGTGATCGAAGTTACATCGAGGGCGCTCTTGCCGAGCACCCGGCGCTTGGCATATTCCAGGAAGCCCGGCGGGTTTCCTCGATTGCCGATGGTCATGTTACCTTCGATCCCGCTGTTGGTCACGATGGAGACAATCTCCCCGGTCTCTGGAGTGTTGAGGCGGTGGACATTACCGATATCTGCGACGTAAACCTTGACTTCCTTGATGGTGAGATCGGGTAGATCGGCTTTCTTGACTCCCACTGCCTGGGCCGCCGCCTGGCCGGGATCGGCCAGGGCCGCTGCCGCCGCGGAGGCGGCGCCGAGCGCGGAAGCACCAAACAAACTGCGGCGCGATAGTTCTCGTTCCGACACTGGATTCTCCTGTGTGAATGAATCAGTCCACGATTTCCGTTTTGCCATCCTGGCCGGCCTCGATTATACACTGCCAGCCATCGGAGCCGTTTGTCTCATCTTCCACACCCGGGCGGCAGACACCGCGCGGCCAGGATCCGGGCAATCGGAAAGAGGTCAGTCCGGGAGCCGGCGCCGCGTTCAGACGCTGACCACGGGGCAGGGCGATTGCCGGATGATGGCGTAAGCGTTGGTGCGCAAGCGCCCGTATACCCCAGCCGCGGAGCCTCGGCCGATCACCAGCACGTCGGCCGCGGCGCGCGCGGCGGCGGAACAGATCACCTGCGCCGGTTCTCCGGCTTCAATCGTGAGATCGGCTTCCGCACCCACGCCGTCCAGGAGACGGAACAGCTCCCGGCCGGCCGCGGCGCGGGTCTCGGTCCTCCACTGCCATTTGGGATCGTCGCCCAGATCGGGAACGCCCGCGGTGGCGTGCACCACGCCCAAACGGGCCCCGAACTGGCGCGCCAGCCAGGCCGCCCAGTCGAGCGTCTCGGCGCTTTGCGAACCCAGGTCCACGGCGCACAAAATGCTGCGGAAGGGAATGGAAGCCAACGCCGGCGCTTGTTCCAGGTGCACTCCCGTCCAGACCGGGCAGTCGGCGTCGTGCAGCACCTTGGCGGTGTTGGACCCCAGGATGAACCGCCGGAATGGCCCGTAGCCGTGGGTCGGCATGGTGATGATGTCCACCCCTTCATCGTGAGCGAGAGCTACAATCGTCTTGGCCGGATCGCCTTTGAGCACAATCCTCCGCACCTTCAGGCCAGGCGGATCGAGGGTCAGGAACGCATCGAGCTCCGTGGAGGCCAGCTCAGCCCGGTTGCGATACAGTTCATCGAGCATGGACCCGGCCATCTCCTGCGCCCCGAATTGATAGTCGGGAGGCGTCAAAACATGCAGCAGAATGAGTTCCGCCTGGAAGTGCCGGGCCAGCGCCTGCGCATAGCGCGCCGCTCCCGTCGAGCGCTCGGAGAAATCCACCGGCAGCAGGATCTTGGAGAAAGAACGCATGAGCGTCTCCTTTGCCGGAGGGCCCGGCAAGTCCGTCTCATAAACAGGATAATCCGATTCGAAATGTCAGAGCGAGCCGCTTAACCGGCTTGGTCCGAATCATCCGGCGGAGAGAATACGCGCTTGACGGCGGTGTCCGAGAGGTAGAGCAAGGCCTGCCGCGCCAGCTCCGGGGTGCCGGGATCGGGGTGCCGGAGCAGATGGATCAGCATTCGGATCCAACGCAGCTCGCCGGGCTCGACTCCGATCACCGGAACGGTTTTATCCATTAACACTGGGATCTCAACTCTCTCTTCGACCCCGATGCGGGATTGTGCAGCAAACCGAACGAATTCCGCCGGTTCACGATTTCGGCGCCAGTAACGATAAGAATCTCGTGAGTTCCTTTCTGCGGGAAGTAGAAGAGATCTTTGCGACCGCGCGCCAGGGCGGACCGGAGGATTGCGATCTTGCCATCCTGGTGAGCCGCGACGGCGGAATCCATATGGTCGCCGGATCGGATTGGGGATTGGAGCCGCTGCGAGTGCGCCACGGCGCGACCACCGCTTACCGGATCGCCCGCAACGGCGGGCGCCTGCGGCTGGAAGCGCGGTCGGCCGATCACGCCTGCGTGCTGCGGGCGGACCGGCATGGGCGCCCTCGGGAACACCCGGTGCGCGCCACCATACCCGACTTCCCGCGCTACCTGACCATCCACTGAATTCGAGAACTGCAAGGTTTCCCCCGGCTGTCCGATAAGAAAGCGTAAGGAGAGGTTCGACTGGCTCGGATAGTACCCGGCCGGCCGGAGACCTCTTCCAAGGAGCCGTCATGGATGTCAGCGCAGTGAATCCCAACGCTCACGCTCTTCCCGCGCCCGTGCAACCCATTCCCGCCGAGCGGGCCGCGGAGAACCGCGACGTGGTCCAGGCCGTCAAGGCGTTGAATGCCACGGAACTGTTCGGGCAGGGGAATGAACTGACGTTTCAGATGGACGCGCAGACCAAGCGCATGGTCATCCGGGTGGTCAACCGGCAGACCAAGGAAGTGGTCTCGCAGCTTCCCCCGGAATATGTTCTGCGCCTGTCCGAAGACCTGAAGAACCAATCCGCGCCTTAGCAGTCAAGATGTGGCCAGCATTGCCGATGAGTGATGCTTGGAGAATAGAATAATGTGGCAGAACGCACAAGACGCTTACCTGGAAACGCGGGTCCTCTCGGCCGAACCCATGGAACTGGTACGCATGCTGTACCAAGGGGCGAAGGGCGCGGTCGAGGACGCGCGGCGCCACTTGGCCGCCGGTGAGATTGCCGCGCGGTCGAAGTCGATTTCCAAGGCGTACCAGATCGTGGCCGAGTTGTCCGGCTCGTTGGACCACCAGCGCGGCGCCCAGCTCAGCCAGCGGCTGGTGGAGCTCTACGATTACATGGAGCGCCGGCTGATCGAGGCCAATCTCCAGCAAAGCGATGCGCCACTAAGGGAGGTGCGAGGATTGCTGGCGACTCTGGCGGAGGCATGGGAGGGAATCCGGCCACCCGCCACGCCTGCGGCCCCAGCCACATACGCGGCCCCTGTTGAAAGCCCCTGGGCCCAGCCGCTGCCCCAGGAACCCGCGGCGGCCTACGCGTCGCAAGCCTGGAGTTTCTAGCGTGGCGCACGCCAGGCTGCGCACGAGGCTAGTCTTCGCGGGTTAAGCCCGCGGCGATCAGGTCCGCCAATCCCAAGCCGCCTTGCTTGGCCATTGCGGTGGCAAACGCCTGCTCGGCATATTCGGTGGCGCAGTCTCCGGAAGGGTCGTCACCGGTCCCCAGCCACCCTTTGTCGCTCTCCCGCATGGACCGCAAGATCTGGCCCAACAGCAGCGCCTCGAACTGCTGCGCGGCGTCTCGAATCTTGGCTGGACTGTCCGGCTTATGGGCCGTGCCGCCAGCCGTGCCATTGGTGGGGCCGCTGGCCATCGCTGGAGGAAGAAGTTGCGCGATTCCCAAGTCGCTCATAGCTCAGATCACTTCCAAATCCGCTTCGAGCGCTCCCGCCGCGCGCAAGTTCTCCAGGATCGCAATGATGTCTCTGGGCGTCGAGCCGATGGCCGCCAGCGCGCGCACCAGCTCCTCCACCGTGGCGCCCTGCTTCAGAATGATGTTGCGCGCCTTTTCTTCTTTGGTCGCCACCGTGGTCTGCGGGATTACCTCAGTCGTGCCTTGAGCGAGCGGCGCCGGTTGCGACACCGCGAAGGTGGTCTGGATCTCCACGTTCAGGCTGCCGTGCATGATGGCCACCGGGGCGATGCGCACGTCCTTGCCCAGCACAATGGTCCCGGTGCGCTCGTTGATCACCACGCGGGCGGGGCGGTCGGCCTCCACGGTGATGTTCTCCAGTTGGGAAATGAACTCCGTGGAGCGGGATACGAACTCCGGCGGAATGGTAACGCTGACCAGGCCGGGGTTTTCGGTGCGCGCCAGGGGAGCGGCCAAACCGGTGAACTGCTTGTTGATGGCTTCCACGATGCGCGTCGAAGTCGTGAAATCCGAGCGTTCGAGTTGCAGCCGCACCACCCCCTTGGGAACCACCGAAGGCGCGGCCCGTTCCACTGTGGCGCCATTGGGAGAGCGTCCCACCGTGGGATGGTTCACCATCTGGGTGGCGCCGCCGCGGCCGGCGGCGAATCCGCCCGTCACCACGGGACCTTGCGCCACGGCGTAAACCTGGCCGTCCGCTCCCCTGAGCGAGGTCAGCACCAGAATGCCGCCTTGCAGGTTCATGGCGTCACCCATGGCCGCTTCGGTGGTGTCGATGCGCGTTCCGGGCTGGGCAAATGGCGGCAGCGTGGCGCTCACCATGACGGCGGCTGTGTTCTTGACGCGGATGGCGGTGGGCGAGACCGCCACGCCCATACGCTCGAGGATGTTGGTCAGGCTCTGATACGGAAAAATGGTCTGTTGCCGGTCGCCGGTTCCCGCCAGGCCCACCACCAGCCCGTAGCCGATCAGTTGGTTGTCGCGCACGCCTTCGACGGCCACCAGGTCCTTCAGACGCGCCGCACGCACGCCGCCCGCCAGCAGCGCGCAGGCGATCGAAATGGTCAGTAACCGTATTCTCATGTTTCAGAAGGGCAGCAAGCTCAGCAGCAGCCGGTACAGAAAGAACGGCCGCTTGATGGCGTCGTTCACCACTCCCTTTCCATCGATGTGCACTTCCAGTTGTCCCAACCGGTCGGATTGCACGCTGTTGGTGGGATCGATGTCGGCCGGGCGAACTACGCCGCGGACCGTAATGAGCTGGTGCTCGGAATTGACCTGGATGTCTTTGGAAGCCTCGACCACCAGGCCCCCGTTGGGCAGCACGTGGGTAATGCGAGCCGTAAGCGTGGTGCTCAAGGTGGTGGTCCGGCTGGTGGTCCCCTGGCCGGCAAGTTCCGTGTCGCCGCTGACGTTCGCCAGGTTGGCCCACGGCCCGGCAGCCCGGGTGAGGCCGCCCAGTGCGCTGATGGAGTTCTGGGTGCTCGAAGCGCGCGAAGTCTTGGTGACGCCCGTAGCCACCGCCGAAGCCTGTTCCGCCACCACGATGGTGAGCACATCGTCCACCTGGCTGGCGCGCACGTCGCGGGCTGCGTCCGCCAAACGCGATCCGGCCAGCCAGATGGCGCCCGGCGTGGTGTGTGCGGCCTCCGCCGAGCGTGCCTCGGCTTCCGTCACGTAGCGGTCCAGCGGCGTCTTGCCCACGGGAGGAGCCACCGGCTTCTTCTTCCCCGCCAGCGGCGCGGTCATCATGACCAGAGCCAGCGCCAAACCAACCAGTCGTTTCATGGCATCACCTTGGCGACCGCGGCGTCCACGGAAACCCTGCCCTTGCCCTCCACTCGCGCCGGAAATCGCTTCTTTGAAATCGGATTCAGTACGGAAATGATTTCCCCGAACGCGCCCGAACCTTCCGCCGTGGCTTCCAGCTCCAGGTGCGCTCCGCCGTCCCGAACTTCCACGCGAACCGTGTCGCCGCGCACAACATCGCGCGGGTTCTCGAGCAGGTCCGTGCGGATGGCCGTCCCGTCGCGGATGGGGAGGCGCGGCCATTTCCCGGCCACCTCGTCTATAGAGCGGGCGAATGGCTCGCTGGCGGGGTATTCCTGGCGCGTCTGGGCCGCCAGTTGCGCGGCTCGAATGGGCTGGCCGGAAGGGAGGTCTCCCACCGCCACGACACGCTCGACCGCGACCAGCACCTTCACCTTGGCCCAGATCGTGAACCTGTGGTTCCCGCCGTAGTGTACGTATCCCAGCCACAGCGCACCCCCCGCACCGCGCCGCAACTGGCGCACCGGAAACTCGATTTCGCCTTCCGGAACCGGCTGCCGGCTGAATCCCAGAATCTCGATGGTGGCTTGCGGCAATTCCTTCCGCATGGCCGCCAGAAGCCGGGCGGGATCGGGCGCGGCCACCGGACGCGTCACGCAGATTTCCCCATCCGGCGGCGCCGGCAGGTTCAGGCGCACCGCCAGGCTGCGCAGTTCCGTCACCCGGAAGACGCGGGCCACGCCCGGCGCCGGCGCCAGAGCCACGGGAGTTTCCGGGGCCGCGGATTCCAGGGAAGGAAAGGCCGGCGCCAGGTCTCGTAGCAGAATCTGGTCGGAGCCGGGACTCACCGCCAGGCAGGCCAGCGCGAATAGAGCGGGCAGAATCATTTGCTCAGGTTGTTGACTTCCTGGTACATGTTATCGGCGGCCTGCACCACCTTGGAATTGGCCTCATAGCCGCGTTGCGCCACGATCAGGTTCACGAACTCATCCACTACCGAAACGTTGGACTGCTCGACATAGCCTTGCAGCAGGCTGCCCAGACCCTCCGGCCCGCCCGGCGTGCCCACCGTAGGATCGCCCGAGGCGTCGGTGGGAGTGTAGAGGTTTTGGCCCAGACTGTTCATTCCCGCGGGGTTCTGGAAGTTGGCCAGCATAATCTGCCCCGCCTGCTGGGAAGCCGTCTGGTTGGGCATGGTGTAGCTGACCGTGCCGTCGGTGGCGATCATGATGGACTGCGCCTGCGCCGGGATGGTGATCTGCGGCTGCAGCGGATCGCCGCTGGAGGTCACCATGTTCCCATTCTTGTCGAGCTGGAAGGTGCCCGAACGGGTGTAGGCCAAATCGCCGGAAGGCTGGGTCACCTGGAAGAACCCGTTACCCTGGATGGCCATATCCAGGGGGTTGTCGGTTTCCGAGAAAGATCCCTCCGTAAAGACGATCTCGTTGGACGATGCGCGCGTGCCGAGACCCACTTGCAGGCCCGTGGGCACCACCGTCTGCTGTCCGGCGGCGGACCCGGGCTGCACCATGCTCTGGTACATCAGGTCCTGAAACTGCGCGCGCCGCATCTTGTAACCCGTGGTGCTGGCGTTGGCCAGATTGTTGGCGATATTGTCGACGTTCATCTGCTGCGCTTTCATGCCGCTGGCGGCGCTGTAGAGTGCTCGAATCATGGCATTTACCCTCTTAGACCTTGGCCACTTCCTCAATGGCCTGCTTGTTCATGTCGTTATCCAGCGATATGGCTTTCTGCATCATTTCGAACTGCCGCATCACCTTGATCACCGAAACGGCCCCCTCCGCGGTGCCGGTGTTGGAGTCCTCCAGCTTGCCTTGTTCGACGGAAGCTTCGGAGGACGCCTTGGGCCGCAGCGTGGGGTCGGAAACGCGGAAGTAATTGTTGCCTTGCTTGGCCAGCCCGGCGGTGCTCGAGAAGTCCACGATTTCGAGTTGCCCGATTACGTTGCCGTCCTGCTTGACGGTGCCGTCGCTTGAGATTTCAATGGGTCGCGAAGGCTCAATCTTCAGGCTGGCCCCGGTGGCGCCGCGGACGGTGTAACCATCGGAGGTGACGATCTTCCCGCCCGCCCCCAAACGAAAATTGCCGTTGCGGGTATAGATCTGTCCACTCGGCCCGTCCACCGAGAAGAAGCCCTTGCCGGAAATGGCCAGATCGAGCTGGTTCCCCGTGGGGCGCAACAGCCCCTGGGACCAATCGGTCCAGCCCTGCTGGATCATCGGCATCGTCATAACCGGATCGTTGTCCTCGGCCTCCGGCGCCACGTAAAGGCTGTGGAACTCGCGATCGGCTTTGTATCCGCCGGTGGATGCGTTGGCCGTGTTATTGGCCAGCAGATCGAGCGAATCGATTTGAGCGCGAAGCGCGCTGGCCGCGACGGCCGTGATAGGATCCATGGCAGTATGGTGTAAGCACTCCGGGGTCCAAGCGGAGTTTCAGAGTTAAATCCCTCAAAAATCACGAGCGCAGGCCGATGAGGCTTATGGGAAGAGGCGCGGCCGGGCGGCGATTTTTTGCCGCTTGGCCTCTCGCGGGCAATTTCTTGGCGCAACCCGCGACACTAACCCGTTGAAAACGCCCGCGCCTGGTTTGGCCTGCCATCTGCATCCAACCCCTGCGTGACTGCCTCCGCCCCACTGGCTGCTTTCCTCTCCAGCAATCGCTTGCCGCTGGCTTCCCCGCTCCAGGAAGCGGGGCTTGAAAACCGGGTCCCCGGCAAGAGCGCGGCGCTGACAGACAATCCTTCGGATTTGCCGGCGCTGACCTTCCCCGATGTGCTGGGAGATCTGGTCGAAACCAGCGAGCCGGCCGCCCCACTCAAAGAAGATGCCGCGCCAAGAGACGCCAAACCAGCCGGTGCGGGACGTTCTTTCCTGGGCGCAGCCACGCGCGGGGGTGTTCGGAATTCTCAACTTTGCCAGGGCCAGCCGCGGGCGGCCGCGCCTCCCGCTTCGCTCGCCGTGGCCACCACGACGGTGACGCTGCCGGTGGCGGCGGCTCGACCGCAGAAGCCCGTGGCGGGGACCAGTATGGCGCCCGAGACCACCTCCCAAGACCTCGCGCGGGTGGCTGCGGCGGAAGCGCTCTGGTCGCAGCCGGCCCGGCTGTCGCCAGCCCTTGCGATGCAGGACGGCTTGTCAACCGCCGCGAGCTCTCAGGCGGCCGCGCCTGACGGTTATTCAGCCGCATCGAGCAGGGTTACAGCGCCCGAGGCGCAATACCGCTCTGCCAAGGGCTCGCATGCGTCGGGTGGTTCCCAGGCAACGGCCAGCCCCACGCCAGGTGAAGAGGATGCGCCTTCGGTCCTTGATCCGGCGGCGGCCCTGGCCGGGCGTTCGACGGTGCCCGCGCCGCGCCAGAACGCACCCTCCGACACACAGCCGGCCACGACTGGGGCGGCTCAGCCGTCCAGTTTGGCATCGCCGGCGCTCGGGGCTCTCGCGGATAGGGCGGAAGACCCTGAAATGGCGCAGCTACAACAGCCGCCTGCGACTCTGCGCAAGTCCGAAACGCTGCCTGCCGCGCAGCCCAGGTTGCCTTCGAAGGGTGCACTCGATCAGATGCTGCCGACGCCGGCGGGACAACCCACCCTGGAGAAGCGGCTTTTCGCGGCTACGGCCACCAGCGCACTCTTCCAAGCCACCAGCGCCGCATCGACCCGGCATTCCGCGGCCACCCCAATTCAGTCGGCGCTTCTCCCGGGGGCACTCGAGGCCGCCCCCTACGGAGCGCGAGACCTGTGGGAACCGGCGGCTCAGTCGGGTGGCGGGAAAGCTGCGGAACTGGCCTTCGGAGTGCGGCTGGTTCCCACGGGCGGACCGTTGGAAGCGCCCGCCTCGGACCAGCCCAATCCACCCCCGGTCTCCGTCACAACGCCGGCGCGTCCGAGCGCCACCGCTCCCCTGGACGGCGCGGTTCCGGAACCGGCCAGCGGGGCGGCGGCGACTCCGCTTGAGCCGGTCATCGGCCAGAGTGGCGATACCGCGGAAGAGAGCTCGTCCCAGCCTGCTCCCCTCGAAAAGGGGGAAGGCGACGCGCTGGAGCGGTCCCGGAAATCCGAGACGCCCGTGCCAGCGTCGTGGGAAACCAGCTCCGGGAGCGCAGCCCGATTGTCGCCGGACACGGCCTATGCGCCGGCAGTGCGCCTGGCCAACGCTTCCAACCAGCCCGAGCACTCAGCCGTGGCGGATCCCCAACCGGCGGCAGCGCCGGAGCCCAGCGCGGGCGCCGAACCATCCAAGCCTCCGGCGGCGGCGCGAAACATACAGCTTGACGTCAACAGTGGGGATGGGCGTGTGGAAGTGCGGCTGACGGAACGCGGCGGCGAGGTCGAAGTGGCCGTGCGGACCCCCGACGCGCGCCTTGCCGGCGCCCTTCGCGAGGATTTGCCGGCACTCTCGTCGCGACTTGCCGAGAGCGGATTTCGGGCGGAAACATGGCATCCGGCGTCGCCCGGAGCATCTACCGGGGTGCCCTCTGGGCCCGCTGACTGGCACAAGCTGACGGAGCCTTCGCCGGGAGGGACCCCCCAGGACCCCAACAGCCGGTCCCGCCAGGATGGCGGGCAGCCGCACGGCGATTCCCAGCCACGGCAACCCAAGACTTCCGAACAACAACCCAATCGAAAAGACCAAGGAAAGGATTTCGCATGGCTAATGTCATCTCTTCGTTAAGAACGGTGCAGGAACGCCTTTTAGCCGCCTGGCAAACGCAGCAGGCGGCGGCCAAAACGCACCTGCAAGCCGCTCAAACAGAAACCTCACGGACAACCACCAGCTTCCAGGCCTTGCTCTCCGGGAAGGCTGCTGCCGCCACTCTCCCGGCGGTGCAGGGGAGCCCCCTGGGCCCGGCGCCAGCGGCCGCGGCCGCCACCGTCCCGGCGGCGCCGACCACGGAGCGAGAGTTCATGGCCGAGTCCGCCCTCCCGGCGGTGCAGGGGAGCCCCCTGGGCCCGGCGCCAGCGGCCGCGGCCGCCACCGTCCCGGCGGCGCCGACCACGGAGCAAGAGTTCATGGCCGAGTCCACCCTCCCGGCGGTGCAGGGGAGCCCCCTGGGCCCGGCGCCAGCGGCCGCGGCCACCACCGTCCCGGCGGCGCCGACCACGGAGGCAGAGTTCCTAGCCGCAGCTTCGGCGCAGGATGCCGCTCCCACGGCGGTATCCGTCTTCGGCGCCAATCCCTGGATCACCGATCCCACGGGAACGGCGCCGGACGGCAGCGTATACAACTACAATCCCGTCTACTTCGCCACCGCCTCCACGGCGGCCCAGGTGGCCCAGATGGTGGGAGGGACAGTGGTGGCCAGCGACCAGATCGCCAACGGCGGCGGCTTCCAGCAGCAACAGCCGAATGAGATGGTAAAGCTCGCCAACGGCACGCTCATCAACCCCGGGCTGGTGGCTTCCTTCTACACCCACGGCTATCCGCAGTCCATGATCGACCAAATGATCGCCAGCGAGGCCGCCGCCACTTAGGAGATACCAATCATGTCACCGAGCATCACAGCAACCACTAACACTTCAACCGGCTCCACGGCCGCCCAGAATCCGACCACCACCGTCGCCAGCTCTTCGGCCACCGTCGACCAGAACATGTTCTTGCAGCTTCTGGTGGCGCAGCTCCAGAACCAGGACCCGCTCGACCCCACGGACAGCTCGCAGTTTGTCACCCAGCTCGCGCAATTCCAGCAGCTGCAGGAATCCGTCACCACCGGCCAGGACGTGGGCTCCATCCTCACGGATATGAACCAACTCGTGGCCAATACCGGCAGCAGCACCACCACTTCGACTTCGCAAACTTAATCGGGAGAAGCACATGTTTACTTCGTTTTCAACGGCACTTTCCGCATTAAACGCCATGGACACCGCCATCGATGTGGTGGGCAACAACCTGGCCAACATGAACACGCCGGGGTTCAAGACCAGCGAGGTTTGTTTCTCCGACCTGGTGACCGAATCTCTAGGCGCGGGATTGGGCACCACGCAGGTGGGATTCGGCACCGCCCAGCCGCTGACCATCCGCGAGTTCAGCCAGGGCGCCATCCAGACCAGCGCCGGGCTGATGGACGCAGCCATCCAGGGACAAGGCTTCTTTGTGACCACGGACAGCTCCGGCAACACGCTCTACACGCGGGCCGGCAATTTTACCACCGACGAGTCCGGCAACCTGATCACCGATACCGGCCAATTCGTGCAAGGTTGGACCACCATCGACCCGGCCACCGGGGAGGTGGATACCAATGGGCCGATCGGCAACATCGTGGTTCCCGTGGGCACCCTGAAACCGCCTACCACCACCACCGCCTTCACCGAAAGCCTCAACCTGGACTCCGCGTCGACCGCCGATTCCACCTCCGCATTCACCACGCCGGTGACGGTCTACGACAGCCTGGGGAACAGCCACGTGCTGACGCTCAGCTTCCAAAACACGGGTAACAACACGTGGAGTTATAACGTGAGCATTCCAGGAGCCGACGTGACGGGCGGAACGGCGGGGACGCCCTCCGACATTACCGGCGCCAGCGGCACTTTCAGCTTCGATACCAACGGAAATCTGACCAGTCCGGCAGCGGGGAGCCCCATTAATTTCAGCATCACGGGGCTGTCCGACGGGGCGTCCGACATGAATCTGAGCTGGAATCCCTACAACAGCGACGGGTCCGGACAGATCACCCAGTTCGACCAGCCTTCGGCTTCCTCGGCCAGCTCGCAGAACGGCGCGGCGGCGGCGCAGTTGGTCAGTGTGGGCCTGGCGGACGGCGGCGGGATTGTGGCGCAGTACTCCGACGGGACACAGTTGACGGTGGGCCAGGTGGCGGTGGCTTCGATTCGCAACCCCGACACCCTGGTGGCGGTCGGCAACAACGACTTCCAGCTCAGCCAGCTCACCGCCACGCCGGCTATCGGCGTGCCGGGGACCGGCGGCCGCGGCACCGTTCAGGGCGCTTCACTGGAGGCTTCCACCGTGGACATCGCCACGGAGTTCACCAACTTGATTGTGTACCAGCGCGGATATGAAGCCAACGCCCACGTGATCACCACGGCGGACCAATTGAGCCAGGACACTATCAACCTGATCCACTAAACCGCCGATGACTCCTCAGGAAGAGATTGCGCCGCTGGGCGATGTCCCGGTGGAGATCGAAGTGGAACTCGACCGGCGCGTCATGAGCGCGCGCGACGTGCTGGACCTTGAAGAAGGCAGCGTGATCGGCACCACGCGGTCGGCCGGCGAGAACATTGACATCTATATCGGCGGCGTGCTGTGCGGCTCCGGTGAGATCGTGGTGATCGAAAACACTCTGGGTGTGCGGATCACCGACTTGCGGGACGACATTTGAAGGGACCTTGGGCATGGATGTGACGGAACAGATCGCGGCGGTGGCGGGGGTGCTGGTTCTGCTGGTGGCGACCTTGTGGTGGCTGCGCCGGCGCGGATTCGCCGGCGTATCGCTGGGCCGAAGGCCGGCCCGGCGCAGGCTGGAGTGCCTGGAACGCCTGCCGCTCTCGCCGCAGCACACGCTGCATCTGGTCCGGCTGGGAGATGCGGCCCTGCTGGTGGCCTCCTCTCCCGCGGGCTGCTCGCTGATCAGCAGCTTCTCCTCGGGCCAAATCGAGGGACCGCGGGAGGCCACGCGGTGAGCCTGTTCCGCAGTCTCGCCGTTCTGCTGGCGGCCCTTCCGCTGGCGGGGGTTCCGGCCATGGCCGCGACCTCCCAACCTCTCTCCCTGGCCGGCATATCAACCGCAGGGGACGGTTCCAGTCTGAGCGTCCCCATGCAGATCGTGATTCTGCTGACGCTGCTGACGCTGCTCCCGGCAGCGGTCATGTGCATCACGCCATTCCTGCGCATCGTGGTGGTGCTGCACTTTCTGCGGCAGGCCCTGGGCACTCAATCCACGCCCTCCAACCAGGTGCTGCTGGGGTTGGCCCTGTTTCTGACCATAGTCATCATTCAGCCGGTGGCGATGGATATGTACCACCAGGGGTGGGAACCGATGGAAGCGGGGCGGTTGACGCCCGAGCAGGCCATGGACCAGGGCGCCAAACCGCTGCGCAACTTCATGCTGCGCTTCGCGCGGGAAAAGGACATCCGGCTATTCGTGGAGATCGCCCATTCGCCGCCGCCGCGCACGCCGGCGGACCTGGATCTGAAGATCCTCATTCCGGCCTACATCCTGTCCGAACTGAAGACCGGGTTCCAGATCGGCGCGGTGTTGTTCCTGCCGTTTCTGGTGATTGACCTGGTGGTGGCCTCGGTCACGCTCTCGGTGGGCATGGTGCAGTTGCCGCCGGTGATGGTCTCGGCGCCCTTCAAGATTCTGTTGTTCGTGCTGGTGGATGGCTGGAACCTGGTGGTGGGCTCGCTCATGAAGAGTTTCTACCGATGACCCCCGAATCCGTGGTCCATATCATCCGGGATGCGCTCATGGTCACGTTCTGGCTGGGCGCTCCACTGCTGGCCATCGGGTTCGTCGCGGGCATCGCGGTGAGCCTGGTGCAGATCGCCACTTCCATGCAGGACAACGCTTTCAGCACCATCCCGCGCCTGGTGGCCTTTCTGGCCGGGCTGGTGCTGCTCATGCCGTGGATGCTGGCCAGGCTCACCACCTATACCACCACGCTGCTGGGGGACCTGAGCCGGTATGCCCACTAGCCTGACGCTCTCGGCCGCCACGCTGTATGCCTTCCTGCTGGTGCTGGCGCGCGTGGGGGGAGCTTTGGTCTTCGTGCCGCTGCCGGGGGTCAAGGGCGCACCGGAACCGGTGCGCGCGGCCCTGGCGCTGGGATTCACGCTGGCGCTGGTGGCGCGCTGGCCGGCGATCGACGCCTCGGCCGTCACGCCGGCCAGGCTGGCCAGCTGGGCGGTGGCCGAAGCGGCCATGGGAATCGCCATCGGCGTCTCGGTGGCCATCGTACTGGAGGCGTTTGTGCTGGCGATGCAGGTATTCGGGATTCAGGCGGGCTACGCTTATGCCTCCACCGTCGACCCCAATACCGAAGCGGATTCCGGGGTGCTCCTGGTCTTCGCGCAACTCATGGCCAGCATGCTGTTTTTCGCGCTGGGGCTCGACCGCCAGATCCTGAGGTTGTTCGCAGACAGCCTGGAGAAGATCCCCGCGGGAGCTTACGTGTTCGGGCCAGCCTCGGCGCAGACGCTCATCCGGCTGGGGTCCAGCCTTTTTTCCACGGGGGTCCGGCTGGCGCTGCCGGTGGTGGCGCTGCTGCTGATGGTGGACGTCTCGCTGGCGCTGATGGGCCGCCTCAACGCGCAACTGCAACTGCTGGCTGTGGCTTTCCCGGCCAAGATGCTGACGACGCTGCTGGTGCTGAGCTGGGTGACGGTCCTCTATCCCCGCATCATGCAGCAGCTGGGCGGGCTGGCCTGGGCCACCGCGCGCCACATGCTGGGGATATGAAGCGCGATGGCGGACAAATCCGGCAAGACCGAGCAACCCACCCATCGGCGCCTGCTGAAGGCCCGCGAGGAAGGGCAATTCCCCTCCGCGCGGGAATTCGTCACGGCCTTGCAGTTCATGGTGTTCCTCAGCTTGCTGGGGGTTGGCGGCGCCCACTGGCTGGCCCAGTTTCGTCAAACCACCCGCCTGCTACTGACCCAGGCCTTCGCCTCCGAATTTGGCGTAACGGACCTGTTGCACATGGCCCGGCTGCTCTTCTGGCAGCACCTGCTCCCCCTGGCGATGGGCGGCATGGCGGTGGCGGTGGCCACCGTGGGCATCCGGCTCATCACCACGCGTTTTGGCCTGAGCCTGAAGAAGCTGGCGCCCGATCCGCAACGCTTCAACATGCTCAGCAGGGTGCGGGAACTGCCGCGGCAGAACCTGCCATCGCTGCTACAGGCCATGGTTCTGCTGCCGGTGTTTCTGTGGGCCGTGTATGCGCTGGCGCGCGACAAACTCGAGGTGGTGCTGGGGCTTCCGCTGGCCAGTGTGGAGAGCGGCGCCGGCTTCATCGGCAACTCGCTGATGGAGTTGTTCTGGAAAGCCGCCGGGGTGTTTCTGATCTTCGGAGCGGTGGATCTGATCCGCCAGATGCGCCGCCACATACGCGACCTGCGCATGAGCAAGCAGGACATCCGCGAAGAGATGAAAGACCTGGAAGGCAATCCGCAAATGAAGGCGCGGATTCGCCGGCTGCAACGCGACCGGGCACGCCGCCAGATGATGAAGGAAGTGCCCAAGGCCACCGCGGTAGTGGTCAATCCCACGCACTTTGCGGTGGCCATCCGCTATGTGGTGGAGACGATGGCCGCCCCGGTGGTGGTGGCCAAGGGCAAGAACTACCTGGCCCTGCGCATCCGCCAGAAGGCCGTGGAACACCAGGTTCCCATCATCGAGAACCCGCCGCTGGCGCAGGCCCTCTACCAGTCGGTGGAGGTGGGGCAGGAGATTCCGCCGCATCTGTATCGCGCGGTGGCCGAAATTCTGGCCTACATCTTCAAGCTGATGCACGGGAGGCTCCCGGGCTAGAACCATGACAGCCGCCAGAGCCATTGCCAGACCGGGTGGGCTTCCGGGCGGGGTGCCGGGCTCAAGGGGCGCCCCGGGGCCCGGCACCACGACCGGTGCAGCGGGCGCCGGGTTCCAGTGGAAGCAGGCCATCCCGGTCGGCATGCTGGGCGAAATGGCGGTGCCCATCGCGGTGCTGGCGATTGTGATGGCCCTCATCACCCCCCTTCCGCCTTTCGTGATGGACCTGCTGATCGCGACCGACCTGCTGATGTCGGTCACAGTGATGATGGTTTCGCTGTACCTCGTCCGCCCGGTGGATTTTACGTCGTTTCCCTCCACCCTGCTGCTGCTGACGCTGTTCCGGCTGGCCCTGAACATCTCCTCCGCCCGGCTGATCCTGCTCTACGGAAACACCGGCACCACGGCCGCGGGGGAAGTGATCGGCGCTTTCGGCAGCTTCGTGGTGGGCGGCAACTACGTCATCGGCGCGGTGATCTTCCTGGTGCTGATCGCCATCCAGTACGTGGTGATCAACCACGGCGCGGTGCGCATATCGGAAGTCACCGCGCGCTTCACCCTGGACGCGCTGCCGGGCAAGCAGATGTCCATCGACTCGGACCTGAATTCCGGGCTGGTGGATGAGGCCGAGGCCAAGCGGCGGCGCAAGCAGCTCGCCACCGAGGCCGAATTCTACGGCGCCATGGACGGCGCCTCGCGTTTCACGCAGCGCGACGCCGTGGCCAGCATCCTGATCACCGGCATCAATATCGTGGCCGGGTTTCTGATCGGCGTCCTGCAGCATGGCATGGACTTCCAGAAGGCGCTCGAAACCTACACCGTCCTGACCATCGGAGACGGGCTGGTCACGGTGATCCCGGCGCTCATGATTTCCATTTCGGGCGGCCTGATCGTCACCCGCGCCAGTGCGGATGCGCGGCTGGGCGTGGAGTTCCAGCGCCAGATTTTCGGCAACTCGCAGCCGCTGCTGCTGGCGGGCGGCGTGCTGGTGACGCTGGCGGCGCTGCCTTCCATGCCCAAGCTGCCGTTTCTGCTGTTGGGGGGTGGGGCGGTGGCGGCCGGCTGGCGGATGCGCCGGAAGGAATTGCGGCTGGCGGCGCCGGCCGCGGAAAGCAAACCGGCGGCCGCCCGGGAAAACCTGGAATCGCTGCTGCACATCGAGCCGCTGGCGATCGAGGTGGGGCTGGGCCTGGTGGGGCTGGTGGAAGGGGCCCAGGACTCGCCGCTGTTGCGGCGCATCTCCGCCATCCGGCGGCAGCTCGCCATCGACCTCGGCTACCTGCTGCCGCCGGTGAGGGTCACCGATAACCTGTCGCTGCGCAGCCGCGAGTACGTGATTTCGCTCAAGGGCGTGGAGATTGCGCGCTACGAATTACCGCAAGGCTGCGAGCTGGCCATCCCCGCCGGCGCCGGCAATACCGCGATCGAGGGTCAGGCGACCCGCGAGCCGGCCTTCGGCATGAGCGCCTGGTGGATCCCCAGCGAACGGGCGGACCGGGCGCGCAGTTCCGGCTACACCGTGGTGGACGGGGTGAGCGTTCTGGGCACGCACCTCTCCGAGCTGATCCGCCGCCACGCCCACGAGCTGTTCTCGCGCCAGGACGCCAAACGGCTGCTGGATCGCGTGACGGCGGAGCATCCCAAGGTGGTCGAGGACCTGGTTCCCAAGCTCCTGCCGCTGGCCACCGTGCAGCGCGTGCTGCAAAACCTGTTGCGCGAGCGGGTTTCGATTCGCGACGCGGTCTCCATTCTGGAAGCCCTGGGAGAGGCGGCCGGCGCCACCCGCAACCCGGTGCTGCTGACCGAATATGTCCGTCAGGCCATCCGCCGCACGGTGGTGAAACCCTATCTGAACCGGTCCGGCGAGTTGCCGGCGTGGTTCCTCGATCCCTCCCTCGAGCAAGCCGTGGAGGCGGGGGTCGAGCACGGCGAGCAGAACAGCCATCTGGCGCTCGCGCCGCAAACCATTCGAGAGATTCTGAACCGCATCTCGAGCCGCATTCAGTCGCCCGAGACCCCCATGGTGGCGATCACTTCCGCGGGAGCGCGTTATTTCCTGCGCCAACTGGCGGAGCCGGCGATACCGAACCTGTACTTCCTGGCGCACAACGAAGTGCCGCCCGGGCTGCGGGTGCAATCTCTGGGGAACATTCAATGAAGCGGGATCTACAGAAAAGCGGACTGCCTGACGATAGATCCCTGGGGGTGGACGAGCCCGCGCGGCGGATCGAGACCAGGAGCCGACCTACATGAAGATCAAGTCCTACTACTGCCCGACGGTGGAAGACGCCATGGCCATGGCGCGCCAGGAATTGGGATCGGAGGCCATGCTGCTGAACAGCCGCCCGACGCCTCCGGAAGCGCGCCATCTGGGCGAATATGAAGTGGTCTTCGCCACCCAGATGGCCTCCGGCGAAACGGTGGAGGCATTCCCGACGTCCCCGCCCGCGCTTCTTCTTTCCGCCGCGCCAGGCGCGGGCGACCGCCTGTCGACGGAGGTATCGGAGCTGAGGAGGGAGCTCGAAAGCATCCGGCGCACGCTCACCCGATCGGCGTTTGCGCCGCCCCAGTGGCTGGGGGCCTCGCCGGATCTCTCCAACGCCTACGCCGCGCTGACCTCGAGCGAGGTTTCTCCGGACCTGGCCCGCGAAATCGTGCATTGCGCCGAATCCCGATTGGGTACCCCAGGGGGGACCCCTGCGGAACCGCCGCATGCGCCCCTCCCGCGCTCGCCCCGGCACCGCGAAGGGGCCGTTTTCCACCGCGCCCTGGTGGAGGAGATGGAATCCCGCTTCACGGTCCAGCCGACGCTGGGCCGGGGGGAAGCGCGGCCGCGGATCGTGGCGCTGGTGGGACATCCCGGCGCCGGCAAGACCACCACCCTGGTCCGGCTGGCGGTGAATTACGGGCTGGCCAGCCGGCGCCCTGTCCTGCTGCTGTCCGCAGACACCTATCGGGTGGGGGCGGCCGAACAGTTGCGCTCCTTCGCGGCCATCCTAGGGGTCGGCTTCCAGGTGCTGGAAACGGTCGCCGCCCTGGCGCAAACTATCGAGGAGAACCGCGGCAAGGATCTGATTCTGATTGACACTCCAGGCTTGGCATTCGGCGACCTGGGCGAATCCGCCGGCCTGGCGCGTTTTCTTTCCAGCAGGTCGGATGTGGACACGCAACTGGTCCTATCGTCCTCGATGAAATCCGCCGATCTGACTCGCGTGGTCGATTCTTTCGAGGTCTTTCGGCCGCAGCGGCTGCTGTTCACCAAGCTCGATGAGACCGGGTCGTTTGGCCCCATCCTCAACGAGGCCGTGCGAACCGGCAAGCCGCTGTCTTTCTTTACAACGGGACAGCGTATCCCGGAGGACCTCGAGGCCGCCAGCCGCAGCCGGCTGGTGGAACTGATCCTGGCCGGTCACTGCGGCCGGGCGCAATCCGCGGCCTAGACGCTGGGCCGGCATGGCGGAGGTGTATGTACTCGAATGCGGTGGCACAAGTAATCGGCGAAGATGAACGCGAGCGGCTGATCCTGGAGCATCTGCCGCAAGTGCGGCTCATCGCGCGGCGCATTCAGGAGCGGCTGCCGGAAAACATCAGTCTGGACGACCTGGTGTCCACGGGCGTAATCGGCCTGATTTCGGCGATCGACAACTTCGACCCCAGTCACCACGTCAAGCTCAAGACTTACGCGGAGTACAAAATTCGCGGGGCCATTCTGGACGGCTTGCGCGGCCTGGACTGGGCGCCGCGGCAGAAACGCCGCATGGCCAAGCAAATCGAGGCCGCCATTGCGGTGGCCGAACAGCGCCTCAAGCGGTCGCCGGCGGAAGAAGAGATTGCCGCCCAACTGGAAATACCGATCGAAGAGTACCACCAATGGCTGGTGGAAATCCGCGGCCTCAACATCGCCAGCCTGGAATACGCCGGCGGCGAGCACGGCAGAGACATGCTGCACTACCTTCCGGATAACGGCCGGAATCTCCCCTCCACTCTTCTGGAGAAATCCGAACTGGAGCGGCTGCTGGCCGAGAGCATCGATGGGATTCCCGAAATCGAGCGCCAGGTCCTCAGTCTCTACTACCACGAAGAACTGACGTTGCGCGAGATCGCGCTGGTTGTGCATCTGCATGAATCCCGCATTTCGCAGTTGAAGTCACAGGCCATTTTGAGGCTGCGCAGCCATCTGGCGGCGTACTGGCCAGCGGCGCGAGGTGTGACGGTCACATGAGCGCGAGCGAGAACCGCCGGCAGCTCCGTTTGGAGGAGGTCGAGAACGCGCGGCTGCTGCTCGATCAGTGGACCCAGGGCCTGGCCGAGGTTCTCAAATCCATGGCCGACCAAAAGCCGGAGGTGCGCTGGCAAGTAGTCTCCGGCCCGTTCCCGGAAACCGCTGCGTCCGGCACTGGGCCCGGCGCGGAGGGTGAAATTCTGTGGTGGGAGCAGCCGTTTCAGACGGCCCCTGAAACCGCCGTGTGGGTGGGGGCCCCGCGCGCCAGTTGGGAATACGCCGGCACTCTGGTTTTGAAAGCGGCCGGCCTCGAAACCGTGGCGCTGGATGAGGCGAAGAACACGTGGCTCGAAGTTCTGGGCCAGTCTCTGGGGGTCATGGCCCGCTCCCTGGGCTCGTTTTTGGGCCGCGAAGTGGCCTGCCTGGCGGGCCGGGAAAACGCGCCTGGCCCGAACGTCGGGGAATGGGCGTCGGTCTCCCTGACCTTTATGGAGGTGCCCCTGGCCCCGCTCCTGGCCGTCTTCAGCCCGAAGTTCTTGGCCACGATTTCCGCGCCGGGCCCAGAGGGTACCCCAGAGGGTACTGCGCAGAGCGCCTCCGGAACGCCCTCTGGGCCCGGCGCCGAGCCGCACGACGACGCGCGCGCGCCCGGCTCTGAGACGCCCGACGCCAGCCATGCGGCGCTGCGTTCCCGCACCCTCGAGCTGTTGCTTGACGTAGATCTGCCCGTGAGCATCTCCTTCGGAAAAGCGGAGCTCCCCATGAGAGACGTTTTGAAGCTGACCACGGGGTCCATTGTCGAGCTGAACTGCGGAGCCAACGAGCCGGTCGAAGTGCTGGTCAACCAGTGCCCGATCGCGCGCGGAGAAGTGGTCGTGGTGGAGGGAAACTACGGCGTGCGCATTCAGCAGATCATCAGCCGCCAGGAGCGTATTCGGAGCCTTCGATGAGCCCGTTCATGCTTCCCATGGCGGCCCTCGGCGGCGTGGTCCTGGCGGGAACGGCGGTGAGCTTCCTGGCGCTCGCCCGCGCCAGAGTATTGCTGCGTGAGGTCGAGCGGCGTGGCAGCGCCGGCCTGAAACAGTGGGAAACCACGCTCCAGGCCATGAGCCAGGATTTGAGCGCCCTGGGGGCACAACTGGGCGATATCGAGCAGCATCCGCCAGTGACGGCGGCCCCCGTTTTTTTTCGGCCCGGATTGAACCTGAGCACCCGCTCCCAGGCGTTGCGCATGTTCCGCAAGGGCGAACCTCCGGAACGGATTGCCATGACGCTCGAAGTGCCCCTTCAGGAAGTCGATCTCCTGCTCAAGGTGCAACACATCATCGCCAGCGACCTTTGAGATGTTCTGAAGTCGGTAAATGGTGTAGCCTTATAATGCGGAAGGGAGGGCAAATCGGTGAGCAGGTCTGTCGGTAAGTACGAAAATCTGGAACAGGACGAGAAGATCGACACTGCGCTGGACCTTATACGGGCGCTTGCGTCTTGGCTTGAGGAGGCGCACCAGCAGGAATTGCAGACAAAGCACCGGGGAAACTCCAGAGTGAAAGGAGCAGACCCCCGTCACTGTACCTGCTGCGCAGCCTTGCGGGAAGCGGATGAGTTTTTGGACGCGGTCAATTCCTGGTGAGAGGTGAGCGACAGAAACAGCGCTCGAAGGGTCAAGACTTGGGACGCTGGGATCGTCGCAGCCCCCTTTCCGAACGCCAGCCTTTAGAGGTTCCTGAGCTCTCCAATCACTGCGCAGGTCTCATCCTAATCGAAGCGAGACGCGTCCGATCCAGAGGACCGCAACCGCAACGCCTAAGAGCAGCAGGCTTCTTTTAATCGAATCGCTGGCAAGCGGTTGCCGGACAACGACGCGTTCAGCGTTGATCGCCAGGCCAACGAGCCAGCCGCCGGCCCACTCGAAGTCGGTTATGATCGCATGCTCCAATTGAGCGTGACAGTTTGGACAGACAACCAACAAGTTGCTCGGATGATGGCCAACTTCCGGGTCGAGATGGTGTATTTCAAAGTACGGCTCCCCGTTCCGCTTCTCGAAGGTGAAAGAGCAAAGCTGACATTTCCCATCGTGCAGCTCTCGAAGCAGGACGCGAGTTCCCGGAGGTACACCCTCGTGGCGCTCGGCCGCCCTGGGAACTATCCTGGGGCGAGGCTGGCGTACCGACTCCTGGGCGATACGCAACAACTCCTCTCGGGCCAGCTCTCGCCCGCGCTTTCCGGTCAGCCGTGATAGTGCATGTAAATCCTGTGTGGCGTCGGTGTCCGTTTGTGCGGCGTGAAGTTTTTGTCGCGCCTTTTGCTCTTCTCGCTCGCGAACAAGCCGGTCCAAGGCGATCCGGTATACGCGTCTATCTAGATCTTCGGCCGTGATTGAGATCAGGTCCCCCTCTCGCACGCCGCTCCTGGAAAACCAGCGGCCAAGGCCGAATATCCGACTCTCTTTGACTGTGGGATCGTAAGGATGAAAGGTGAGTGCCTCTGCCTTCTCCTCGTCGTCAAAAACGACCTGGATTTGGACTTTCTCGCTAGGAAACATGTCTCTAAACTTTTGTGGCAGCGCGAGCAAGCCTTTCTCTAGGCGGCTGGCAGACGCGCGGATCGTGAAGCGTCGCTTCCCGGTGCTCCCACTCATAGACCTACGGCCGGGGCTCTGCTGCCAAACCCGCTTTCGTTCCATTCGTGCCCGCGGCTACAATTGTAGCGCGAGCCGCCGGCGCTACGGATCGCCGATAATGAAGGGGAGCCTATGACGGTCGAGATCGAAGGCGTGGTTTTGCACCTGGCCCATCCGGATGAAGTCGCCGTCCAGTGGGTCGGGCAAGATGAGCTCATGCGGCAATTGCTGGCCGCGTGGATGGTGGTGAACGAACAGGACGTGCCCATGAACCCGCGCCTGCTGGGTAAACCGGGCGTCGGCAAGACCACCCTCGCCTACGCGGCCGGCAAGCGCATGGGACGCGACGTGTACATCCTGCAAGCTACCATGGACACGCGCCCGGAAGACCTGCTGATCACTCCCGTGATCGAGGGCCAGGGCAGCCTCCGCTATGTGGCATCGCCGCTGGTGACTGCCATGCTTCGCGGCGGCGTCGCCATTCTGGACGAGGGCAACCGCATGAGCGAGAAAAGCTGGGCCAGCCTGGCGCCGCTGCTCGACAATCGCCGCTATGTCGAATCCATCGTAGCCGGCATCAAGATCCAGGCCCATCCGCATTTCCGGCTGGTGGCCACCATGAACGACGACGCCTCCACCTTCGAACTGCCCGAGTACATTCACTCCCGGCTCCAGCCCCAGATCTTCATCGACTTTCCGGAACGCGACGAAGAGTACCACATTCTGAAGGAGAACCTTCCCTTCGCCGAAGAACGCATCTTGAATTATGTGACGGATTTTCTCCAGATGGCCCACGCGGCCGACGAGCGCTACACGGTCCGCGACGGCATCAACGTGGGCCGTTTCGCCATCAAGCTGAAGAGCCTGGCCACCGAGCGGACGCACGAGACCGAGGCGCTCGAAATCGCCATCGTTGAGGTGCTGGGGGAAGAAGCCCTGCGGTATGTCCGGAGAAATAGACCTTCCGCTTCCTGATCCGGGAAGCCTGAAGCGCGGACGCTTCACCTACTTTCCGGTGGTGCCGGGGCGCCTCGAGTTCTCGATCGAGGTGCGCCAGGCGATTCTCGGCCAACGCCCGCAAGTGATTGCGCTCGAATTGCCGGCCACTTTGCAGGCGGCGTGGATGCGCGCTGTGGCGCGCCTGCCCGAAATGTCGCTGATCTTTTACCCGGACGAGACTGCGGACCTCGATCAGGCGGTCTACGTGCCCATCGAACCGGCCGACCCGTTTACCGAGGCCATCCGCACGGGCCTCGAAATTGGCGCGGAGATCGTGTTTGCGGATCCCGACGCCGGCCAGCGCCCGCACCTGAAAGACGCCTACCCGGACCCCTACGCCATCCGCCATATCGGCCTGGCGCGGTATATCGAGGCGTACCGCGTTTACCCGCAGCCGCGCTCGGAGGAGATCTCACGCCACGCCGCGGGCATCGCCTGGAAACTCGAAGGCGCCGATCCGCTGGCGAACGTCCTGGTGGTGGTGTCGCTCAACCTGCTCGACCCCTTGCTGGACGCCATGGAGGAACCCCAGGCGCAGCCGCTGGCCCGCACGCACCGCGAGGGCGTCGAGCTTTTCAACCCGCACCCGGAATCGCTGGCCGAGATCACCATCGAATATCCGCAGCTTCAATGGCGCTACGAGGATTTCCGCCGCCAGCCGGAGGAGTGGCGTCTCATCGACCGGCGGCACGCGCAACTGGCCGTCTTCCGCGAAGCCGAAAAGGGGTATGAAGCTTCGACCGGCGAGCGCATCGCTCACTGGCAGCGGCGCCTGCTGGCCCGCTATACCCGCAACCTGGCGCTGGCCGGGAATGAACTAGCGGCCGGGGTCTACGACCTGGCCGTGGCGGCGCGCGCCGTGGCCGACGACAACTACGCCTGGGAGGTGTGGGAGGCAGCCGGCCGCTATCCGCCGCAGAAAGCCGCCTCGGACCTGGTCACGGTGCGCGTGTCGGGCGAAGAGGTGTGGATGGATACCCGGCGCATTCGGCTCCGCCGGCGCTTGCCGAGCCCCAAGCGGCGCCTGCGCCCCTGGGGATTGAAGCCGCGCAAGAAGGAGAAGTTTCCGGGCGAATGGGCCAGCCAGTTGAACGGCGCCGGCATCTGTTCCTATCCGCCCGAAGACCTCATCATTGAAGACTACGGCCGCTTTCTGAAGAAGAAAGGCAAGAGCATCCTCTCCGAAGAACGTGTGCGCGTGGAGCCGTTTACGACCTCCATTCTGGACGGTATCGATATGCGCGAGACCATCCGCAAATGGCACGAGGGCCGCATTTATGTGCGCCAGTTCCAGAAGATCCGCGGCGAGGTGGGAGCGGTGGTGGTGATCTTCGACGAGGATCGCGACAACCGCTACCCCTACATGACCACCTGGCTGGGCGAGAACCAGAACGAATCGGACATGGCGTTTTACTCGACCTTCCCCTTCGACCACCTGGTGGGGCCGGGCATGGGCCGCGCCGAATACGGCGGTTTTCTGATGACTCTTCCGCCGCGGCGCCTGTATGACGTGTGGCAGGACGCGGATTACCAATTTGCGGAGTCGAAATCCGAGCGGTTACTGCTGGCGGCGCTGGACTATTCGATTCACCGGCATGTAGTTTACGTGGCCGCCAAGCCGCCGCGTTCCATTTTCAAGACGATTGCCTCGCGTGCCGGCCGCACCATCGTTTACATTCCCATAGGCCAGCTTTCCCCGGTCTCTCTAAAGAAGATCCGCGTGGTGCACGTACTGGATGGCTACGATAAGCGCGAGATGGCGAAAGACTACCTGCGATAGCGCATTTCAATTGCACAGCGCCGCCGATTCCAAGCTGCGCACTTTCGCCGAAAGCGTGGTGCGCTTGAGACGGAGCATGTCCGCAGCCGCCTTCTTGTTACCCCCGGTCTTGCGCAGCGCCTGATCGAGAATACTGCGTTCGATGAGGGCCATCGTCAGCTCGTAATCCAGTCCATCGTCGGGCACCGAGACCAGCGGGATTTCGCCTGGCCCCGCCGTGCTGGGCCGAGCCGCTGGCTGCGGGAAATCGGCGGGCACCAGCAGGATGCGAGCGCCACTCAATGCGATGGCCATTTCGACGGCGTTCTCCAGTTGGCGTACATTTCCCGGCCAGGAGTACCCGCACAGCCGCTCAAGGGCTTCCGGACTGAGCGACTTGGGTGGTATCTGCTCCAACCCACAGATTTTGCCGGCGCAATGCGCGGCCAGCAGCGGGATGTCCGCGCGCCGCTCTCGCAGGGGCGGCATGTGGATCGGCACCACGTTCAAGCGGTAGTAAAGATCCTCCCGGAACCTGCCTTGCTCGATTCGCCGGAGCAGGTTGCAATTGGACGCGGCCACCACGCGAATGTCGACGCGCACGGTCTCGGAGCTGCCCAGCCTCTGAAACTCGCGTTCCTGGAGAACTCTGAGGAGTTTGGCCTGCAGGTCCAGATCCAGGTCGCCGATTTCATCCAGGAACAGGGTGCCTCCCTGGGCCAACTCCAACCGTCCGATGCGGTTTTGAACGGCTCCCGTGAAGGCGCCGCGGACGTGCCCGAACAGCTCGGCCTCGAGCAGGTTTTCCGGCAGCGCGCTGCAGTTCACCGGCACCAGGGCGGCGTGGCGGCGGGGGCCGGCCATGTGCAGAGCTCGCGCGGCGATCTCCTTGCCGGTGCCGGTTTCGCCGGTGATGAGGACCGTCGAGCGGCGCGCGCCTACCATGCGAATGATATGGCATACTTGCCGCATTTCCCGGCTTTCCCCGATCAGCAGGCGCTCCCAGTCCTCCCTCCCGAGATTCCCGGCCAAATGGGCCAGACCACGCGTCCTCCGCTCCTCTATGGCCTGTTCAATCTGCGCCCCGGCCTCGGCACCGCTGGCCAGGAATTGATATACGCCCAGCCGCGTCAAACGCACGGCATCGGAGAGCTGCGCTTGGGGATCCCGGATCAGCACGGGAGTGCCGGGCGCCAGCCGTTGTACCTCTTCCAGCAAGGTGGCGGGGGTCCAACTGGCTATTGGAAAATCCAACACAATGGCGCCATAATCGCAGCGCCGCAACCCTTCCAGCGCCGTTTCCGGCACGCGGCATTCGGTTCTCCAGGTGGCCGCCTGACCAGGCCATGCAGCCCCCAATCCGTGTAAAGCCTCGCTAATCCACAGAACTGGTTCGGCTTTCATGGCAATTCCATAGCAGCAATCGGCAAAAAGCGGCAAAGCTTTAGCAGAGATCTGCGAAGTTTTTGCAAAAAACGCTAAAGAGCCGGAGGCTAAATGCCGATAAACAGTCTAGCCAAAGGATGGCAGGCCAAATGAGAATCGATGGTCAAAATCTAACGGGCGCCACCCCCGCCGAGTCTGGGCGAGCCTTGGAAACCGGGAAATCCAACCGCAGCCAAGGGGTGCAAACTGGAACCGCCGCAACCGATAAGACCGGTGACCGGGTCGAACTTTCCAACACCCTGGAAACTCTTTCCCGGGCCTTGTCGGAGAACGGATCCGACCGCTCCAGCCGTTTGCAGGCTCTGGCAGCGCAATATCAGAGTGGGAACTACCACCCCGACTCCGCATCCACTGCCCGCGGTATGATTTCCGAGGCTTTGCTGGCAGAAAGCCAGTAATATGTCGGCAGCCGAGGTTGTGGAACGGCTCCTGGCGGTCCGCTCGGAAGTGGATCACGCGTGCAACCTGTTGATCTCCCCTTCACCAACAGCCCTGGATTGCTGCTCGCGCCTCTTCGAGACGGCAAGTTCCCGGTTGGCGCAATTGCAGCCACATTTGCGCCAGGAGGCTGGGAATCCCGCAGCCCGCCGAGAAGCCCGCCGCTTGCGCACCGCCGTTACGTGCGCCAGGCGCTTACTGGAAAACGCCTCCGCCTTCCATGTCAACTGGGGCCGGCTGCTCGGTGCTCTCAGCGCGGGGTACACCGCGCGCGGCGACCCGGCGCCGGTGCCGCGCCGGGGGCGAATCTGCGTTCAAGGTTAAAATGCCATGGTCAGCCTCCTCTCCACTCTGCTCACCTCGGCCAGCGCGTTGACTGCCTACGAGCAAGTGCTGGAGGTAACCGAGAACAACGTGGCCAATTCCTCGACTCCGGGTTTTGCCGCGCAGACTCAGGATCTGGATGCCATGCCGTTCGACCCCTCGGAGGGGTCGGCCGGCGGCGTCACAGCGGGCGTGGTCCAGGATTCCCGCGACCAGTACGCCGAGCAAAACGTCTGGCAGCAATCGGTCTTGCTGGGACAAGCCAACCAGAACGTCAGTACCTTGACCGCGCTACAAAACTACTTCGACATTTCGGGCAACAGTGGCATCGACCAGGCGCTCAATAACCTGTTTTCAGCCTTCTCCGCCTGGGGGCAGTCCCCCACCGACACGGAGGCGCAACAGACCGTAATCGACAACGCCACCGATCTGGCCACCGCCTTCCAGCAAACCGCTTCCGGTATACAAGGCGTCGAGCAGGATACCGACCAGCAACTGCAACAGACGGTGGCTCAGGTCAACAGCCTGGTTGGGCAACTGCAGGGCTATAACACCCAGATCATGGGAGGCGACCGGAACGATGCCGGGCTGGAGGCCAATACTTACTCGACGCTCGAACAACTCTCTCAGTACGTGGATATCAACGCCACCCCACAGGCCGACGGCTCGGTGACGGTGCTGCTCGGCGACCAAACGCCGCTGTTGGTGGGTACGCAGCAGTACAGTATCAGCAGCACCTTCCAGGTGCCCGCTGACGCCACCAATCCCCAAGGGCCGCCGCAAGCGCAGATTCTGGCGTCCGACGGCACCGATATCACCGCCAACGTCACCAGCGGCCAACTGGGCGCGCTGGTAAACCTGCGCAACCAGGTGCTGCCTTCCTACATCGGGGGATCCTACCAGGTGGGAGATCTGAACACCATGGCGCAACAGTTCGCGGACTGCGTGAACCAGGAGCTGACCTCGGGCAATGTTTCCGACGGGCCGCCGGCGCAGGCGGGCGCGGCCCTGTTCACCTACGACACTACCAACGCCTCGGACGTGGCGGCCACGCTGGCAGTAGACCCCACGGTCACGGCCGGCAATTTGGCCGCCATCGATCCGGGCCCGCCCGAAGTCGCCAACGGCATCCCCCTGGCATTAGCCCAATTGTCCGCCCCGCAAGACGCCGCGGACGAGATCAACGGCGCCAGCTTCACCGACTACTATGGAAACATGGCTACGGAGGTCGGCAGCGCCTTGAGTGACGCCACCAGCCAGCAAACGGTTCAGCAGTCGTCCGTGGCGCAAGCCCAGAACCTTCGCCAGCAGGTTTCCGGGGTCAACCTGGATGAGGAAGCCATGGAGGTTGTCGAATTTGAGAGGGCCTACCAGGCTAGCGCGCAACTGGTTACGGTCTTGGACCAGCTCACCGACGACACGGTCAATATTCTTTCAACCACCACCTGAGCACTGACATGATAACGAACCTCGATCCCGAATCTACGCTCTTCCTGGCCGACATCAACCGGCTTCAGCAGACCCTCTCCCAGGCCACCGCCCAGGTCTCTTCCGGCTTGCAGATAAACGTTGCCTCCGACGCGCCCGATCAAATCGATACCTTGCTCCAGCTTCGGGCCGACGAGGCGAGCAATACTCAGATCCAGTCCAATCTGACGCTGGCTCAGACGGACGCCCAGAGCGCCGACACGGCCCTCGGCTCCGCCATCCTGCTCATGGATCGCGCGGTCACGCTGGCGACCCAGGGAGCCACTACCACCTCCACTGCCAGCACCAACGCCGACCTGGCCCAGGAAGTCCAGTCCCTTCAGGAGGAGATGGTCTCGTACAGCCAGACCCAGGTCAACGGCCGCTACATTTTCAGCGGGGACCTGAATGGAAGCCCGTCATACGCCCTGGACCTCAACGCCCCTAATGGCGTCGATCAGCTTTCGAACGCCGCCTCCACGGTCCAGATTCAGGACCCAGCCGGCGGGTCGTTCCCGGCTTCCTTAACGGCGCAAGAGATTTTCGACGATCAAAACGCCGACGGCACTTCCGCGACGGATAATGTCTTCGCGGCATTGAACGCGCTTCGAACGGCTCTCTCGAATAACGATAGCGACGCCATCGGCGCCTCGATCACCAATTTGCAGGCGGCTTCCGATCACCTCAATTCCATGGAGGCGTTTTATGGCACGGTGGAGGACCGCATCCAGGATGCCAGCAACTTCTCGAGCAGCTACGATACCCAGCTCCAGACCGAAATCAGCCAGACGCAGGATGCCAACGTGACCGCCGCGGCGTCGGATCTCACCCAAGCCAATACGCAGCTTCAGGCGGCCTATCAGGCGCAAGCCGAAATGCCGCACACCAGCCTTTTCCAATTCCTCGGTTGAGGGCCATCGGTCGAATCCGGCGTGGCATAGGCACGCGTGGCTGCCGCCCGCGGCCGGATTCTCGACGGAAACGTCTCTATCCTACCGCGGCGTAAACGTCGACACCGCGCCGAAGCGCCGGTAATTGGCGTAGGCGATCCGCAGGCGGATGCGCTGCCCCCCGGTGCGGAATGGCAGGGTATCGTCGGCATAGGTGTATACCGGGAACCAGTGCCGGGCGTCGATCGGCTTGCGGATGGTGGTGAAGCGCGGGAACAGGTTCTCCGTCTTAGTGGTCCGGATCTGCGGCACGGCCTGGCCCTCCAGCCGCACAATGTTGTACTCCTGCTTGTCCACCCAGATCATCCCGTCGAAGAACCTCTGCCCTTCGAGAATCTGGCGCGGACGCACCTGGAGCACCCAGCAGTCCACGCCGTCCATGGCCTCTTCACCGCGGAACTTCGTCTCGTAATTCCAGAGCCGCTCCTCCGTCAGGACCAACGGCTGAATCTCGCGGATGTCGTGAAAATCTTCGTCGCTCAGGTGGAGGTATTTCAGCCGGTTCTCGGCTCGCCCGATGGCCTCTTCGAGGCGCTCGTGCTGGGGCGAAAAGATGATATCCCGGACCTCGCGATACGACCCGCGCGCCGCGTCGTGGTCGTCCAGCTCGTCGATGGTGACAGTTTGACGGTACATGTATTCATTGCGCTCGGCCTCGGTTTCGGTCTCGTGGTGGGCCACCAGTTTCGGCAGGCCGGCGGGGGGATCCTGGGCGCGCGCCCAGGGCGCGAAAAGCGCCAATGTTAGAATGAATCCGATGGCGAAAACGCTCGGCAGCTTCCGGGCGGCGGTGCTGATCGGCTGGATAGCGCTGGGCGTGGCGGGCGTTCTGTACGCGCGGCTTAAAGGCATTCCAAGCTGGGCGGCTGTGCCGGTCCTGGCCGCCTTCCTCGTGGAATACCCATTTTATCTGGTTCCGGCCTTCCCCACGCTGCGGGAGCGCCTGGCCGGAGCCCGGCTGCCGGGGTTCCTGCTGGCCTCGACGATACTGCCTTACCTGGTGTGCTGCTGTGGCGCAATCGAGTTTCAGTGGATTGGCCTGGCGCGCCTGGCGGCGCTCTCGCTGGCGCTGAGCCTGTGGTACGTGGTGCTGCCAGCAAACGCCCTGACGGATATCGCTTTTCTGGCACTCATCGCCGGCGTGATGCTGGGCAGATACTTCGATTCCATTTATCCCAAGCCCTACCACGGCGTGGATGCCACCTATCTGGGGAAATTGGCGTTGATCCAGATGACGGTCATGACCCTGACCCTGGAGCGCCGCATCCACGAGACCGGCTATGGCTTTTTGCCGAAGTGGAACGATTGGCGCATCGGCGCGCTCCACTACCTGTATTTCATCCCGGTCGGGCTTCCCCTGGCGCTGGCGCTCCAGGCAGTACGATTCGCCGCGCCGGCGCCGCTTTGGATGGTGGCGGGGACCTTTCTCGGCATGCTGTGGGTGCTTGCGCTTTTCGAAGAGTTCCTGTTTCGGGGCGTGCTCCAGCAATGGATCGAAGAGTGGACATGGAGCCGGACGGCCGCCCTGGTTATCACATCGCTGCTGTTTGGCCTTGCCCACCTGTGGTTCCGCAGCTTTCCCAACTGGCGATGGGTAGCGGTGGCGACGGTGCTGGGATGGTTTTGTGGCCACGCGCGCAACGAGTCCGGCAGCATCCGCGCTGGAATGGTTACACACGTGCTCGTAGTGACGACGTGGCGGGCTTTCTTCGCGTAAGGAAGCCTGGAGTATAGACACTTTACAATCAACGTGTTACAAAAATTGGTAGGGCGCCGCAAAAAAATCCGATAAAAAATACAGATTTTTGTTGCTTCTTGAATCGGAATCTACTATTATTGGAAGTAAGCCGGGGAGGCAACTCCCACCAAAGCGAGACTAACCTCTAAATAAAGACCCCTGAAGCAATCCTCCCCGGCGCCCGAAAGGGTCGGAGGTCTTCCAAAAAAGAAACCCGAAAGGGCGAATTTTCACCACGGGAATCCGGTTCGAACAACGATACGCGTAGTAGTCGGCACTGCGTGATATGATGGCAGATTCGTCTCGGAAAGACTGCCCCGCATGAGGATGCTCACGGTTCTGGGATCGACAGGGTCGATTGGAACCAATACGTTAGACGTGGTTCGGCGCAACCTCCACCAGTATGGTGTGTACGCCCTGGTGGCTGGCCAGAACGTGGATACGCTGGCTGCCCAGATCCTAGAGTTCCACCCCAAACTTGTGGTTGTCGCAACTTCCGACGGTTTGGCGCGTCTGTCAGATAGGCTCACAGCGGCGGGTCTGGCTCGCGCGGCTTGGCCGGAGCTGCTGTGGGGCGATGCGGCGCGGGTTCAGGCTGCTACCGCGGCGGAAGTCGATACGGTGATTTCGGCGATCGTCGGGGTGGCTGGCCTGGAGGCCACATACGAAGCTGTCCGATTGGGTAAAAGGGTGGGGCTGGCAAATAAGGAAGTCCTGGTTTCGGGCGGCAAGCTGGTGATGGAGGCGGTGCGAGAGCACGGAGCGTTGTTGGTGCCGGTGGATAGCGAACATAATGGAGCGCACCAGTGCCTGCGCGCGGGCAACCGCAAAGAGGTCACCAGGCTGATCCTCACGGCTTCCGGCGGTCCGTTTCGTAATACGGCTAAAGAAGATCTGGCATCGGTGACGCCGGGGCAGGCGCTCAATCATCCAACATGGAGGATGGGGAACCGCATCACCATCGACTGCGCCACGCTCATGAACAAGGGCTTTGAGGTGATCGAGGCGTGCTGGCTGTTCGATTTCTCTCCGTCGCAGGTGGAAGTGGTGATCCATCCCCAATCCAACGTGCATGCCATGATCGAGTACAGCGACGGCAGCGTGCTGGCGCAGATTTGCGCCACGGATATGCGCATGCCCATTCAATATGCGCTGACTTATCCGGACCGCTGCGAGGCGCCGGTGCCCAAGCTGAATTGGGCGGAAGCGCGGAAATGGGAGTTCCTGGCGCCTGATTTTGACAAGTTCCCTCTGCTGAAGCTGGCTTACCGGTGCCAGGAAACCGGCGGGTCCGCCACGTGCACATTAAACGCCGCGGATGAAATCGCGGTAGAGGCGTTCCTGCTGGGGAAGATCGGTTTTCTGTCGATATACGAGATTGTGTCGGAGACGCTGTCGAAGATGCCGGTTTGTTCTCCGCGGACGGTTGGCGATATCCTGGAGATAGACCGGGAGTCGCGAGCGCTGGCGCGGGAACTGGTAACGGCTCGCGGGGCTGGCCGGGTGATGGCTTAAGTCTATATGCTGCTAGTCGGTGAAAACATACTATGGCTGCTGGTCCTGATCGGGGTCATGATCATGATCCACGAGCTCGGGCACTTTTGGGCGGCCCGTTATTTCGATGTCAAGGTGGAGACCTTCAGCTTTGGGTTCGGCCCGCGCCTGTTCGGCTTCCGCCGTGGCGACACGGATTACCGGTTCTCCCTGATTCTGTTCGGCGGCTACGTCAAAATGGCGGGCGAGCAGATCGGCGACGAGCACGCCGACGATCCTCGCAGCTTGCTCGCCAAACCCCGCTGGCAGCGGCTGGTCATCGCTTTTGCCGGGCCATTTATGAATGTGGCCCTGGCGGTGGGGCTGCTCACCGGCCTGTTCATGGTGAAGTATCAGAAGGTATCGGACGCCGATATGCAGGCCGTCATCGGCCACGTGATGCCCGATTCACCCGCCGCCAAGGCCGGGATTCAGGATGGCGACCGCATCGTCAAGCTGGGCACCAAGGAGAACCCCACTTGGGAAGACGTGGGGCTGAAGGAAGTAGAGAGCGCATACCAGCCGATGTACCTCACCATCGAGCGCAACGGCAAGCGTTTCGACACCACCGTGACGCCAACCATGGGAGAGCGCTCGGGCCTGGGATATGCCGGCTGGGACGAGCGCGGCGAGGTTCAATTGGGTGAGATCACGCCCCATCTGCCCGCGGAGAAGGCAGGGCTCAAGAAGGGCGACCTGCTGATCGCGGTAAACGGGCAGCCGATCCATTCCGTGTTCAAGTTTCAGGAGATCACGCAGAACAGCGGCGGCAAGCCGGTTGAGATCGAATTCGAGCGGAAAGGCGAAAAGCGGCATATCACGGTGCGGCCGGTTTTTGCCAGCATCGACGGTCCCGAGCGCTGGATGATCGGGGTGATGCCGCAACAGAAACTGAACCTGATCACCACCAGGCTTTCCTTTCCCGACGCTTTTCGCGAATCGGTGCGGCAGAATGCCAAGGGCGCGTTGCTGATCGCGCAGTTTCTCAAGGGCGTGGTGGAGCGCCGCATGTCGGCCAAGAACCTCACGGGGCCGATCGGCATTGCCCAACTTTCCGGCGAAGCGGCCCGCGAAGGCCCCTCGGCATTCATCATCCTGATGTCGATGGTCAGCCTCAACCTCGCCGTTTTCAACCTGCTGCCCATCCCGATTCTCGACGGAGGCGTCATTCTGATGTTGTTCGTCGAAATGGTCATGCGACGAGACCTCAGCCTCGACGTGAAGGAAGCCGTGTTTAAGGTGGGTTTTGTCGCCATTATGGTGATTGTGGCCTTCGCCATTTACAACGACATTTCGCGAATCCTGCCGGCGGGATGAAGAGCGCGTGAAACCTTGGGGGGCGGCCCATCATCTGCTAAGCTGATCCACGGCATGCATTGTACCTGCGTCCGCCAGAGCGATCTGCCACACACCTCGCAACTTCTTGCGGACGTGCTGTATCACCCCGATCGCACGGCGGCCTTTTACCGGCATCCGATTCGCGATCTCGGGGCTTTCCAGGCTGCCGCGCGGGAAATCCAATTCTGCGACGAGCGGCGCGCGGCACTGGTGGCGGCCCTGCGGATGCGCAACCCCGCGAGCGCCTCCCTCGACCGCCTGGCCCAGCCAGGCACGCTGGCGGTGATGACGGGCCAGCAGGTGGGGCTGTTCTCCGGCCCGGCATATACGGTCTATAAGGCGCTGCACGCCGCCAGGCTGGCCGAGTGGCTGACGGCCAACGGGCTTTCGGCCGTGCCGGCCTTCTGGCTGGCCACCGAAGACCACGATTTCGCGGAGGTCAACCAGGCCTGGGTCTTCGATTCGGAGCACCGGCCCGTGAAACTTGAAATGCGGCGTCCGGCGAGCGGCCAGCCGGTGGGCGGAGTGGTGCTGGCGGACCCGCCCGTGCGCGAGCTTCGCGCGGCCTTGCGCTCTCTGCCCTTCGGCGACGAGGTGGCGGACCTGGTGGAAGAGACTTACCGCGGCGGCAGCACCATGGGCCAGGCGTTCGGCGAACTGCTCCGCCGCGTGTTGGCGGAGTTCGACATTCTCCAGGTCGACCCCATGCTGCCGGCGTTCCGCGAGCTGGCGGCGCCGGCTCTTCGCACCGCCCTGGAATCCGCGCCCGAGTTGACGGCCAGCGTCCTGGAACGCAACCGGCAACTTACCGGCGGCGGATACCATACGCAGGTGCACGTCGAGGACCACACGTCCCTGGTCTTCCTGCTGGAGAACGGCAAACGCCTGGCGCTGCGGCGCCACGGGCGGGAGTACACTTTGAACGGCCGCCGCTTCACCACCGGGGAGCTGATGGACCGCGCGGTTTCGCTCTCCCCCAACGCGCTGCTCCGGCCGGTGGTGCAGGATTCCATGCTGCCCACCGTGGCCCTAATCGGCGGCCCGGCGGAGACGGCCTACCTGGCCCAGTCGGAAACCCTTTACAGAGCGATTCTGGGACGCATGCCGGTGGCCGTGCCGCGCGCCGGTTTCACCATAATCGACAAGCGCAGCCAGAAGCTGCTCGACCGGTACGGCCTGACGCTTCCGGATTTCTACCATGGAGAAGAGCCGCTGGCCGAGCGCATCGCCGCGAAACTCGTCCCGCCCACGTTGACGGAAGCCATGCGCGATACGGTGGCGGCGGTGGAGAGCGCGGTGGGGCGGCTGCGCGGCGAGATGGCCGGGTTCGACGCCACGCTGGCCATGGCGCTGGACCGCAGCGCGCGCAAGATTCGGTATCAGCTCGGCAAGATCGAGCGCAAAGCGAGCCTTGAAGCGCTGCGGCGCGATGCCAGCGCGGCGCGCGACGCGGCATCGCTTTATGGGCTGATCTATCCCGAGCGCCACTTGCAGGAACGCATCTATACGATCCTGCCGTTCCTGGCCAAGCACGGTCTCGATCTGGCTGGCCGGATCTACCAGGCCATTCAACTGGACTCGACGGACCACCGGCTGCTGACGATGTAGGTCCCCGGGCTACTGGAGCCTGGGGCGCATCTGTTCGTTGGAAATGAGGCCGTCGAAGATGGCCAGCACCTGCTTGCGATAGGCGTACACGCGCCGCAGATTCTCGCGGAAGGAGACTTCAAAATCGCGGGCCTGCAACCACTTGTCGAGCATGGCACGGGGCACGTCGATATCCTGCCGGAGCGTATCGACATCGTGTCCGCGCAGGAAGAGTCCATAGAAAAAAGCCGCTTCCCGCTGGGGCGCCAACGGATCGAAATCGTCTCCCGCCATCATAAACAGCAGCGAAAATGCCAGTATACCGATGCCCCCGGCTATTCGGCAAGTCCCGCTGACTGCTAGACCTTCACGAGGCTCTTGAGAACTCCGTCCCAGGGGGCGCGATAAGGCTTGTAGCACATGGCGGCGGCTTCCTTGTCGCCGATCACCTGCTCCTTATCGGGATCCCAATGGATGGCGCGGCCGATCCGCAAAGACATGTTGGCCAAGTGGCATGTGATGGCCACCCTGTGACCATCCTCAACTTCGCACAGGGGGCGCTTACGGCTCCGCATGCTGTTCAGCCAGTCGCGTTCGTTCATGGCCATGGTGTCTTCGCCGCCGGTGCCGTAGCGGGGGTCGGACTCCACTCCGCCTTTGGATGCCTGAATCCACGGCGTGGGTTTCACATCGGTATAAACGGGACCGCCGATGGGGTGTCCCAGAAATCGCGGAATGTCATTGACCGGATCGATTTTGTTCTCCGGGATGACTTCGTAATTGCCGGCCAGCACCAGGTTGCCCTTGGTTCCCAGGTAGACCTGCCCGCGCTCGGCGGTATCGCCGCGCATGGCGTTGGCTTCGCGGATGGCATAATTCACCGTGAAACCGCCCGGGAACAGCCAGATGGCGTCCTGGATATCGGGGGTTTCGCCGTCGTCTTCCAAGACGAACCGGCCGCCGGTGGACATCACCAGCGTGGGCCCCTTCACGTTCATGCACCACAACACCTGGTCGATGGTATGAGCCCCCAGGTTGGTCATCTGGCCGCCGGAATAATTCCAGAACCAGCGGAAGTGGTACAGCCCCCGGTGCCGCTGGTAGGGCGTCTTGGGGGAGGGACCGAGCCACATATCGTAGTCGATCTCGGGCGGCGGATCCTCGACGGGAGTCTTGCCGAATCCGGGATAGATGTTGCGGTAGGAGGCGATGCGGATGGAATGGATCTTCCCCAGCAGGCCGCTTTCGATGACTTTCTTGGCCGCCGCCACACCCCTGCCCTGGCGCCGCTGCGTACCCACCGTCACGATACGGTTGTACTTGCGCGCGGCCTGGATCATCCACTTGCCCTCGTCGATGAAGACGGTCATGGGCTTCTCGACGTAGACATCCTTGCCCGCGGCACAGGCCATGATGGTGAGCAGCGCATGCCAGTGGTCCGGCGTGGCCACCACCACACCCTGGATATCCTTGTTCTCGTACATCTTCCGAAAGTCGCTGTACGACTTCGTATTAGGATTTCCGATGTATTCAAGGCCTGCCTCGACGCGCGGCTTGTACACGTCACAGAGGCCGACGATATCCACGTCGTTGAATTTCTTGAAATCGGCGATGTGCTGTTTGCCGATCAGCCCGAAGCCGATGAACGCGACGCCGATACGGTCATTGGCGCCGAGAACCCGCTTGTATTGTGCAGCCGTCAAGGCGGCCGCGCCCATGAACCCTCGCCGCGTGGTCTGGGCGGTATCCAGGTTGTTTAGCATTTGCCGGTCCTTTTCTAGAGCTACGTTATTACTTACAACAGATTGCGCGGGATGCGGCGGAGGGTGCCGCATCCCGCGCGAGTGCTCAGAACCGTTAGAAGTGGTACTTAAGCGCCAACTGGATATTGCGCATGCCTACTGCCGTCCCCGTGATCCAACCGAAATTCGACGGGGGGGGCGTGTTACCGGAGGCGCCATTCCAGCTTACGTTGGGGCCGCCCAATGCCACATGGTTGAAAGCGTTGAACATTTCCACGCGCAACTGGATATTCTGTCGGTCGTTGATGCGGAAAAACTTGATGGCCGAAAAATCGCTGGAGAAGGTGTGCGGGTTGTAGAAGTTGTCGCGGCCACAGTTTCCAAAGGTGCCGGCGAGGGGGTTGGAGAATGCCGCCGGGTTAAACCAACCGAAGATGCTGCGTTGACTGGATGGCAAATTCGGGTCGATGCCGGTGCAGTTGAGCCGGGAGCCGGGGGGCGCGAAATTGGTCCCGCCCGAATCCCATGAAGACGCGTTCCCGGGGAGGCCGCTTTGAATGGTGGTGATGGTGGTGAACTGCCAGCCGCCCACTATGCCGTTCACGATCCCTCCATAATTCAGAAACTGCTGGCCCTTGCCGAATGGCAGCGCGTACAGGACGGAGGCAACGAAACGAGCCGGAACGTTGAAATCCGAGGGGGAGTATTCGCACGTAAGGGGGCAGAGCGAGTTCTCGGGCGCGAAATCGTTTCCAGGGCCACGGATGGCGCTGGTGTTATCCAGGGACTTGGAAAAGGTGTAGGCAAACGAGGTGGTCAGGTTGCGGAGACGCTGGGTCAACCTGCCGCTGAAGCCATTGTAATTCCCAGTGCCGTCGCCGGTCAGATACTGGATGCCCGCACCCCCGAATTCCGGATAGGGCAGGCGTTGAACCACCGGTAAGCTGGCGTTGAGAATCCCCTGATTCTCATTAATCAAGTGGTCCAGGTGGCGGCTTTCCGAGCCGATGTAGCTGACCTCCAGCATGGTCGATTTGCCGAGGGTGCGCTGGACGGTCATCAGGTACTGTAGGCTACGGCTGGTGGGCAGGTTTGGATTCGAGCCCCAAGTGAGGCCGATGGGGATGGTGACCGGGAATGCCGCGGTATTGATGAAATTCGTGTAGGTCCAGACCGGCGGTGAATAGGTGTTGGCCGTCAGTGCGCCGGTTCGGCCTCCCAGTCCGCGATTGTTATCGAAAATCGAGTTCTTGCTTTCCTGGGAGTAGAAGATGCCGACACCGGTGCGGAACGACCACTTGTCCGAGGGGCTGTAGGCGATGCCGAGCCGTGGGGCGTAGTTGTGGTAATCGGTGTTGATCAAGCGGTTGCCCAAGCTCCCATTCCTTACAGTATCCAAAGGAGGGGACCCGGCAACTGTGGCCCCAACGCTTTGCCAATAGGGCTCGTAAGTGAAGTTGATGCCGTCGTAGAAATTCCCGCTGCCGGTGCGGACGTAAACCGGATGCAGAGCCAGGTTCGGCACATCCGCCTGATTGGGAATGGGCTGCTGGAGATCGACACTCACCTCGTGGCCGGATGCGTCCAGCAGGGGCTGCTCGACTTCCCACCGAAAACCGTAGCTAATGGTCAGGTGCGAGTTCACGCGGAAGGTGTCGTCGATGTAGGTGGCCCATTCGCTGGCCCTAAAATCGGCCGAAGCCAGCGCGACGGCGATAATGCCGTCATAGGAATCGCCCAACATGAAGTCCCCGCCGATGTAACCGTTGGCCCCCGTTCCGTTAACCCCATAGGTGTTCGTGAACTGGCTGTCGAAATAGAACTGGCCGCGGGGGAATTCGTTTCCGAGCTGCGGAAACTCGTCGTACCGGTACTCACCACCGAAGCGCAGCGAGTGCCTCCCGATAACCCAGGAGAAGTTGTCGGTCCACTCCCAATACTTGTCGTTGATCTGGAATGGGCTGCTGGTGGGGTTGCCGAAGCCGCTCAGGTTCTGAGCATTCATGGACATATTGGGTATGCCCCAGGAATTGGGATCCGTGACGTTCACCGGCATGTTCAGCTCGGCATCCACATTCTCCTTGCCCGCCAACTGCTGGGTGATATTGTTGAACAGGGAGTTGTAGCCGAAGCGAAACTCGTTCACCTTGGTGGGGGAAACGGTGCGAGTGTTGGCCAGCACCCACTGGCCGGCCCGGGTGTACAGAGTTTCACCGTCCGTGGTCATGCCGACGGAGGGCAAACTGGATTCGTCGTTCCAACTGTAGCGGCCGAACCACTGGGATTTCGCGCTCTCGTTGAAATCGATGCGCTCGGTGAGAGTGTCCCTGGTGACCGGGTAGAGTCCAGTCCATTGATAGTTATTCAAAGGCAACGCGGACCCGGCCTGAGAAGGGATATTCGGCAAGGGATCGAACTTGCTGGCCAGAAGTATGGAGTCCGCGCTGAGGCGGCTCATGGGAATCTGGTTGTTGGGGAAATCCGTCTGGGTCATGGTGAGGAGTGCCCCGGTGGTGGGGTTGGTTGTGTAAGCGCGCGAGTTGGGGTCGGCCAAAACGTACGGGGCAGGGAGAGCGGAAAAGTCGCCGTTTCGCATGGCTGCCGTCAGCGTCGTGGACTCGTTCACAATCGCCTGGCGGGAAATGAACGACTCGAAGTTCGACATGAAGAACAGCCGGTTGTGTCCGTTGAATACCTTCGGAATCCGAACCGGCCCCGTCAGCGTGTAGCCGAATTGATTCTGGCGGTAAGGCTTATTCGGAGGAGAGGGATTGGTAGCACTGCGCTCGTACGCGAGGAAGTCGTAAGGCCGGGCGTCGAGAACCTGGTTGCGCAGGAATTCATACGCGTCTAGGTGATATTGATTGCCTCCGGGTTTGGTGGAGACGTTGACCTGTCCGGCCTCCCGGCCGAACTCCGCGGGATAGACCCCGGTCTGGACCTTGAATTCCTGAATAGCGTCGACCGACGGCTGCAAGATGTATGTGTTGAAGTCGAGGTCGGTGTTGGTGATGCCGTCCAGAGTGTAGTTGGACCACGTGGCGCGCGCGCCCGTCATAGCGATCGTAAGAGTGGAGCGCAAGCCGCCCAGGCGGCTGCTGGCCTGCTGGGCGGGACTGAATCCATAGGCGGTGTTGGCACTCAACGCGGCCAGGCTCCAGAAATTGCGCCCGTTCAACGGCAGATCCATGACCGCGGTTTCCCCAATCACGGCGCCGACCGAGGCGTTTTCAGTGGCCAACTGCGCCGCGCTGGCAGCGACCTCAACGGTCTGCGTGGCTTGGCCGACGGCCAGCGAGAAATCGACGCGCACCACCGCCTCCACCTGGACCTCAACACCCGTCTTGGTTGTGGTATTGAAGCCTGCGGCGACGGCCTTCACGTCATACATTCCGGGTGGCATATCGGGGAAACTGTAGAGTCCCGCGGTATTCGTTTGCGTGGACCGCGTCGCGTTGGTCGCGGTATTGGTAACCGTAACGGCTGCGTTTGGAATTAACGCGCCGCTTGGATCGCTGACTTCACCGGTGATCTGTCCGGCGGTCTGGGCGAACGCCATGACAGACGCCAAGCCCAACAAACCTATAGCTACTAGTATTCTTCGCATGCGAATTCCTCCCCCAAGCAAAGTTCCAATCGTAGCGACAATATCACAAAAGGATTTATGACGCAAGAGGAAATTTCTATCAATTTCTCCTATTTCAAAGACCTTGCGATGGACCGTAAGGTATCGTAAACTCTTGCAGATGCCCAACCATGGGTTGAGAGTCGGGTTTGTCACATGCGTCCACCCGATCTACGATCTGCCGCCGGTTGCCAGGCAACGGCAGGACGCCATCGAGGAGTTGCGGCGATGCGGATGCGAGGTGATTGCCGCGGAGACTCCCCGCACTGTCTCCGACGCAGTTGAGGTTGCCGCCCGGCTGCGAGCCAGCGCCATCGACGTAGTGCTGCTGTTTTTTTGCACCTGGGTGGCGGAAGAAATCACATTGACGCTGGCCGGGGAACTTGGGGATGTTCCCATGTTGATCTGGGCATTGCCATACCTGGAAAAGGACATTCCGATGCCATCGCCCATCAGCGGGCTGGTAGCGTCGGGGTCGAATATACGGCGGTCGGGGAAGCGTTTCGTGTACCTGATCGGGCACGTGACCCCCGAGCACGTGCGGCGAGTGGTGGGCGCGGCCAGGGCAGGGAAGGTTGCCGGAAGTCTGCGGCGGGCGCGGTTCGGCATGGTGGGATCGGCGTGCCCGGGCATGGTGGATGTGGCGGTGGACGAAGCGGATCTGGAGAAGGCACTGGGCGCGACCGCGATCCACATCGGTCTGGACGATCTGCTCAAAGCCGCGCAGGCGGCATCCCCCGGCGAGGCCGCCGCCGCCGCCGAGCGGCTCATCTCTCAGACCGGCGGCACCAGAGACATCAGCCAGCAGGCGCTCGAGGACAACCTTCGCCTGTACGTCGGTCTGGGGGAATTGGTGCGGCAAAACAAGCTCGACGCCTACTGCGTACGCTGCTGGCCGGAGCTGCGCGACCTGCACAAGATCACGCCCTGCGCGGCGCACGCCTTGATGTCGCAGGACGGGATACCGAACACGTGCGAAATCGATCTGCCGGCGTTGATCACCACTTACATCTTGAATCGGCTGGCAGGCACGCCGGCGTTCAACTTCGATATCACGGGATACCTGGCGGAGGAGGGAGCCATCCAGTTCGCCCACTGCGGCGCCGCGGCACCAACGCTAGCGGGAGATCCCAAAAAGGCGCTGGTTCGCGTGCACATGCGCACCGGCACCGGCGCCACGGTGGAGTTTCCGTTCCAGGAGGGCACGGCGACGCTGGCCAAACTGCTGCGCCCCCGGGACGGCAAGTTCCGGCTGTTTGTGGCCCGCGGCCAGGTGATCCGGTCGGGCGACAACGTGCGCGGCAGCGTGGCCACCGTGAGGCCGGAACCGACGGCAGCGGTTTTTCTGGACCAGATGATGCGGGAAGCGGTGGAGCACCACGTGGCGCTGGTTTATGGCGACTGGACCACCGAGCTGGCGCACTTCTGCGAGTTCACTGGTGTCGAATATTTTTTGTGCCATAATCCGACGTGATGAAGACTCGTTACAAGGTCCTGGTATTCCTTTTTCTGGTTTCAACCATCAGCTACCTGGACCGCGTCTGCCTCTCAGTCGCCGGGCCTTCGATGCAGTCCAACCTGGGCCTGAGGCCCGACCAGTGGGGATGGGTGGTGGGCTCGTTCGTTCTCACCTATGCGTTGTTCGCGGTGCCAACGGCATCTTTGGGAGACCGTTTCGGCGCCCGCAAAGTGCTTACCCTGATCGTGCTGTGGTGGTCCGCCTTCACGTTTCTGACGGGCGCGGCGCGCAACTATCCAGTGCTCATCGTCACCTCGCTGTTGTTTGGCATGGGCGAGTCGGGAGCCTACCCGAATGCCACGGGAGCGCTTTCGCGGTGGTTCCCCAAGGCGGAGCGTGCCCGGGCGGTAGGGGTGGTCTGGATGGCCGCGCGCATCGGCGGGGCGCTGGCGCCCGTGATGGTGGTCCCGATTCTAAAGGCCCATGGATGGCGGGCGCCTTTCTATATCTTCGCCGGCACCGGCCTGGTGTGGGCGGCGGTCTGGTATGGGTGGTACCGGGACAATCCGGCGGAGAAGAAAGGGATCGAACCAGCCGAGCTGGAGGAGCTTCGGAAAGAGCCGAAGACCGCCGCGGGGCCCAGAGGGCACGCCGGCGCGCCGTGGGCCATGGTGCTGCGCAACCGCAACGTCCAGTACCTCATGGCGATGTATTTCGCGTACTGCTTCGGCGGCTACTTCTACCAGTCGTGGCTGCCCACTTACCTGGTGAAAGGACGCGGCTTCACCCAGGAGCAGATGGCCATCTGGTCCTCGCTGCCATTCATCCTGGGCGCCTGCGGCAACCTGATCGGCGGCGCAACCAGCGACTATTTAGGAAAGAAGTACGGACTGAAAATCGCCCGGCGGACGGTGGGCGCGGCGGGGTTGGGGCTGGCAGGGCTGCTGGAGCTGGCGGCGGCGCCGACCCACAGCGGCACGCTGGCAGCCATCTTTCTGGGCTTCGGCTTCGGCTTCATGGATTGCATGATGCCGGCAAGCTGGGCCGCCTGCCTGGACATCGGCCGCACGTATGCCGGCACGGTGAGCGGGGCCATGAACATGGCAGGCCAGGCGGCCTCGTTCCTCTCCTCGATTGTCTTCGGCTACATGGTCAGAGCATTCCACAGCTACGACCTGCCCCTGGTGCCGATGGCGATCGCCCTGTTCATCGCCTCGTCGCTGTGGTTGAAGATCGACCCGACCAAGCCGCTGGTACCGGAGGCGGTGTGAGACTTTCGGGGACCTCCCTACTTGTACCCCTCCAGGAGCTTCCAGCCAGCCTCGACGAAGAAGGAGAGGGTACGCTGGGTGACGCCGTAGCCGATGAATTCCCGCGGGAACATGCCCTCCGGCTCGTAGGCCTTCAGGAACTCAGGCATCCGGCGAAGCCGCTCCAGCGCGTCGGGAGGCACCGCACAGTTAATTCGCTCCTCGCGGGGATGGTCATCCTTGACGAACCAGGCCTGGGGTCCCGGAGCAATCGACATAATGAGGTCGGCGCCGGCCAGCTCCGTTAAGTGGTACGGTCCGCGCAACGCCGCAACCAGCAGCTCCGACTCGTAGCCCCGCTCCCGGTAGAGTTGGTAAGCGCGCTTGGTGCAGGCCAGGCCGGACCAGCGGATGTCGGACTCGGTGACATGGGGATATGCGTCCTGCGCCACCTCGCGGAGGTAATCGTCAAGGCGGCCGATCATGATCACGGAGTAGCAGCGACCCGGCTTGATCCCCTTGGCCCTGGCACGCGCCATGCCAGCGCGGTGCCGCTCGGCGATGGCCAGAACCTGGGGAACAGTGAAGCTGACGGTGAGTGTCGTGGTGATCCCCTCGGCGATACACTCCTCCTCGACATCGAGGCCTGAGAGTGTGCCGGGCAACTTGACCGCGATGTTGGGCGCCCAATTGTGGAAGCGCCTGGCCATTTCGAGCATGGCCGTCCGGTCCCCGGTGCGCGACGGGTTGACCTGAGCGCACACATATCCGGTGGCCCCGCCGGTCCGCTGGTATTCGGGAAGGAGCATCCCGGCACATCGCGTGACAGCGATCTTCATGAGGGCCTCCGCCTTCTGTTCCGCCGGAAGACCTTTCGCGATCACGGCCTCGATTTCCTGGTCGCCCTTAGGCCGGCACTTGGCGATGGCGAGGTTGGACAGATACGGATTGCAGGTGACCCCGACCGCCCCGCGCTCGAGCGCCACGGCGAGCTCGGCGACGTCGGCCGAGTCGTGCCACCAGCTTGTCTTGGTATTCGCGATGACCCAATTCAGGTATGTGTTGTCATTCATGATCGATGTCCTTTCGGAACCACCTCAACTACATGTCCAGTTCCTGGTGCGCATAAGCGATGCAGCGGTTGTTCAGGTCGTCCTCGAGTTTCACCTGTTCCGCGATGCTCAGCCCGGCCGTCCGCGGCAGCGGCTGCTTGGGCGGATTCTTGCGCACCAGATCCAACATGTGGGCCAAGTCACGGCCCGGCAGCGGGCTGACGGTGTCGTCGAAGGTGGCCCAGTACTTCTCCGTGAAAACCGGAATCTTCAAAGGCTCCCGCGTGATCATCTCCAGAGCGAAGGGCATATTGGGGTCCTTCTGCCGCAGCATTTGGACCATTCCTTTCAGATCCAGCATCCCCGTTCCCATGACCACTTCGGAGAGCAGGTAGCCGTCCTCGTAAGCTTCCACAGCCATGTCCTTGATGTGCGCGAATTTCACATAGGGGAGCAGCGTCTTGCAGGTTTCCATGGGATCTTCGCACAGCGACATGTTGTTGCCGAAGTCCAGGCACACGCCGAGCCATTCACTTCCCATGCTCTTCAGCCAGGCGGCCTGCTCGGGGGAGCGATAGCCCTTGTGGTTCTCATAAGCCAGCGCCACCCGATGCTTGCGCAGAACGGGCTCTATCAGGGCGGACTGCTTCTTGATGCGGTCGAACATCTGCTTCCAAGGCTCGAAACTGGAGAATTGCTCGTAGCGCCGGTCCGTGCCTGCGGCGTGGAAACAGCGCGCGCCGGCTTCCTTGTAAGCCTGCACCTGCGCCTCAAACGCGGGCAGACCGCTCTCATCAGTGGGCAGGCGGGGATCGCATATCACCCACATGTCCAACGATTCCAGGCGTTCCCGGAACTTCTTGATGACCTCGGCGTCGGTGGACGGGGGATTGGTCTGCACGCCTGTCAGGCCGATGTCATGACAGTGCTGAACGATGTCGAATCCGCCCGGACCAGGACCCCGGCCGGGAGCCTCGCCGCCAGCGCCGCGGCCGGCGTCCGGACCGCCACGCCCGCGTCCGCCGCCGGCGGCGCGCGACCGCGCGGCGAAAGCCGTCGGTGCCCCGCCCATCCTCGGCTTGCCGTTGATCTGAGCGTTCAATAATGGTGCTGTGGTTGACAACCAGGCCGGCGCGGCGGCCGCCATCGCGATCATCTGCCTGCGGGTCATGAGAAGAACCTCCCTGAATTGCGGAATGTCCAACTCTTAAATCATAGTCCAACCGAGCGGCCGTTTAGCGCCTTGCCGCGCTATTTCCTGGGAGCGCCCCCCCGGTGGGACACCACCTCCAGTGTAGCCGGCGGCGGATTAGGATTTGGGTTAGGTGGTTGATTTTATTTGGCGAATGGGCTGTGAATGGCGAGAATCGATCCCTGAAATCGGAGTGCGTGTCTGGGAGCGGTGTGGTATCCCGGAAGTCCGTTTCGGGCCGACCGGCCTGCGCATCAGTCACCCGAGACGCCGATCACGTGTGCGAGTAGCCTTCTCAGGACGGCACCGGCGTTGCGACAATGGACGCTTGTGTTGATAAGCTATGGATCAAGGCTCGACATTGGCGAGAACGATCGGATTACGTCGTAGCACCAAGGCATACCAGAATTTCAAAGACCAGATGGAGGCCCTGTGGAATTTTGCAGTAATGATCTGCTACGCAGTTCCCACACTGAAGAAGAATATCAAGGCAGTTGAAGAGGGCGTTCCGAACTACGCTATCCCGGAGAACGACCTGTTTGTTCACGATGAATCGACGACTGCACAGTTGCGAGAATTGGCGAAAGATTATAAGCAGCGTTTGACCGCGTATCTCTGGTTGTCGAGCTTTAGCTTTTTTGAGGCTTTTGTTTCCGGAGCACTTCAGGAACTGATCGAATTCCACGGTGGTGCCGAGAAATTCGTGGCTTCGGCAGAGGCAAGGGGGCGACAAGCGGTGGAGAAGCCTCATCCCCGGGAAGTGATCACGAGTCGGTCGAGACTAAGCGGCGTATTCGCACCGCACAAGGTTGACAGGTACAAGAAACACACTGAAGTACTCCAGGAGTATGGGTATCGCTTCCCGAGCGAGCTGTTGGCACCATATGGTATTCGCATGCTTGTCTCGAAAGCGGGAGACCTGAAAGCCATAGAGATTCCTGCGCTCCTGAGGGAAGGGCTCCACTTCCAATTCACTGCCGACGCGCTCCTCCGGTATGAGAGGTATCGCAATATTCGCAACGATATCGCGCATGGGAGTCCGGCCCCACACTCCCTTAAAGAGGCGTTCGACGTTCGAAAGAATCTAGGGAAGCTAGCATCTCAAATCGATGAACATCTAGCGAGGTCTTCGACCTCAAACCGACGAGCAACGGGCCTCGGGATTCTGTAGAATCTCGGGCATGGCGAACATCCCGGAACTACTGAACGGACACGTCACGCTGGAAGTGGAGTGCCTGGACC
>Ga0326727_10000834_pt1 | contig 121929 bp, 101 predicted proteins | sample MB2enrmetagenome_FD_207643 | JGI IMG/M metagenome (GOLD analysis project Ga0326727, IMG submission 207643) | Lab enriched peat soil microbial communities from McLean, Ithaca, NY, United States - MB29MY | ecosystem: Environmental > Terrestrial > Soil > Wetlands > Peat | place: USA: New York... | reverse complement strand
TGAATACCTTGTTCTTCGCGGTTTCGCTCAGGGGAGGGAAATCGATACGCACCTTGTACCAGGGGCTGGAATGGCCTTTGACCTTCGCAATCGCCGAGCAGCCCTCGAAATCGAGCTTGGGCACCTTTCCCGTGTTCGCGTAACTCTTGCCCCTCGATAACCTGCCCGACTCGTCGAAGCCCTCGAGGGCCTCGGCGAACCAGCGGCCCCAGGGCGTGATGCCGTAGCGCTGCAAAGCTGCCATTGGCCACAGGATAACACAATCGGAAGTATGGATCGAGCGCGTAATGCAGTATAATGGAGGTATGAAGATGGCTGATCCCGCACGCGCTTTGGACGGACGCTTTACGTATGGCGATTACAAGCTATGGCCCGAGGACGACCGATGGGAGCTCATCGGCGGGATCGCCTATCAGATGAGCGCCCCGACGCGAAAGCACCAAGCTCTGGCCGGCTTGATTCATGGCAGGCTTTTTGCCTTCCTCGAGGGCAAGAGCTGCAAAGTTTACATCGCGCCCTTCGACGTGCTCTTGCCCGAACTGAGCGAGATCGATGACGACGACGATGTCACGAACGTCGTCCAGCCCGACGTTGTGGTCTTCTGCGACAAGGGCAAGCTAACTACTGCAGGAGCCAAGGGCGCGCCAGATATAGCATTCGAGGTGCTCTCGCCTTCGACTACGAAAAAAGACCTGCGCGAGAAGTTCGACCTCTTCCAACGCATGGGAGTCCGCGAGTACTGGCTCATCGATCCCGCAGGCTCGTGGATCAATAGATTCAACCGCGACGATAAAGGACTCTACGGCGAGCCCGAGGTGCGGGATCCAGTCAAGATAAAAGGGAAGATCCCCTCCCTCGTTCTTGAAGGCTTCGCCATCGACCCCGAGGATCTCTTCGCGGCCGAATAAGCGTCGCGCTCCGAAATATCAGGGCGCCCTATACTCCACCCACTTCACGCGCCCTTCGTTGATCGCGTCGCGCAGGCTACGCTCGACAGGGCTCAGGGTCGCGCCCCCCGATTTCACTTCCACGAAGGCCACTTCCTCGATCTTGCCCTCCGACGAGCCAATGAAGGCGATGAAGTCGACCGGCTTGCCGACAAAGCGCACTTCCGTGGGGTCGAAAGGAAAACCGGGGAGGTAGGGGGCAAGCTGCTCCGCGGCGAGCCCGCCTAGGACCGCGCGCGAGCGTTTAACTGCGTCGCCCCGCTCGGAAGCGAGGCGATCTTCGATGCCGCGCTCGGCCTCGATCCGACCCGTCCTCTTCCCGAGGCGAAGTCCCAGGTAAAGGCCGAGAGCGAGGAAAGCGACGAGGACAATGACGGCGGCGACGACGAGGTAGGCGATCTGCGCCTGGCTCAAGGTTTGGCTGGGGTTCATGCTGGCCTCGAGTATAACGTAGAGGCTAGACAAGGTTAGTCGGTAATGTATAGTGGGAGGAGGCTTATGAACGAGGGGCTACTCGAGCTTGCAACTCTCGTCGAGAGCGGCGGCAGGGCGGGAGCGCGCGTTGTCGCCCTCGTGGGCGGCGGAGGAAAGACGAGCGCGATGTTCGCGCTCGGCCGCCTGTTCGCCCGGCGCGGACTGCGCGTGCTCGCAACGACGACGACGAGGATACTCGACCCCGAGACTGCCTCGGAGAGGGAAGGCCGGCTCTTCGGCAAGGTCCTCATTTTAGGCTATCCCGCATCGAACGAAGGCCGCGAGATTCTGCGAAACGCGGGCAGCCCTCTGGTGCTAGGGGCTAGACGCGATGGCGAGAAGTTATGCGGCGTAGACTCCGTTTCCATCGACGCCATGGCCGATCTCTTCGACGTAGTCCTCGTAGAGGCGGACGGATCGCGAGGCCTTCCGATCAAAGCGCCGGCGTCCCATGAACCCGTCGTGCCTGCGTCGAGCTGCGTCGTGATCGGTGTAGTCGGCCTCGACGCATTGGGCAGGACAATGGACGAGCGCGTCGCGCACAGGCCGGAGCTTTTCGGCCCTCTAGTCGGCTGCGCCCCAGGCGAGCGCATCACGGCCGCCCATGTTGCGCGCCTCGCCGCATCCCCCATGGGCCTCTTCAAGGGCGCTCCGGCCAAGGCGCGGCGCATCGTCTTGCTCAACAAAGCGGACCTTGTCGCTCCCGCTCTCTCCGCAGCCTGTCGAGACGCGGTACTGGCGACGGAGCGCGCGAACGACGTCATACTGGGAGCAAATAGGCCATGATTTACCTCGACAACGCGGCGACGAGCTTCCCAAAGGCACCGGGCGTAGCGGCCGCCGTGGCGGCGGCGATAGACAGCCCTTTGGGCAACGCGGGCAGGCCCTCCTCGATGAACGGCCTCGGAGCGGCGCGCATAGTCTTCGAGGCACGCGAGGCGCTGGCCCGTCTCTTTGGAGTCGCTGACTCGAGCCGCTTCGTGTTCACAAAGAACGCGACCGAGGCATTGAACCTCGTCATCATGGGGTCGGTAAAGCAGGGCGGGAAAATCGCAATGAGCGGCCTCGAGCATAACTCGGTCTGCCGCCCGGTGAGGCGCCTTGAGCTCGAGCGCGGCAGTCAGAGCCTCGTCTTCTCCTGCGACAAATCCGGTCGCCCCGATCCAGCTTCCCTCGACGCTGTCCTCGCGGCCGAGCCAGACCTCCTTGTAGTCACGGCGGCGAGCAATGTCACAGGCGCCGTCCTCCCCTTCGAGGACATAGTCCGGCGCTGTCGCGGACTAGGCATCCCTGTCCTCGTCGACGGAAGCCAAGCGGTCGGACACCTGCCTGTAGCGTTAGGCAACCTTGGCGCCTCGGCCTTCTGCTTTCCGGGCCACAAAGGCCTCCTCGGTCCCGAGGGCACGGGCGCCGCATGGCTCGCCCCGGACTTCGAGCCAGAGCCCTTGCTCTGGGGCGGGACTGGCAGCGACTCGGCCTTGAACATGCAGCCCCGGGCCTTGCCCGACTACTATGAGGCGGGGACGCAGAACTCCCCCGCACTCGCGGGGCTCGCCGAGGCGATTCGCTTCCTCGAAGCCACAGGCATCGATAAGATCGCCGCCCGCGAGGCCGAACTGCGCGGCCGACTCGTTTCCGGCATCGCTCGCCTGCCGGGCGCGCGCGTCTTCGGCCCCGCGGAAGGCGAGCGAAGCGTGCCCGTCGTCTCCTTCGTCGTCGAAGGCCGTGACACGGGAGAGCTCGCCTTGGAACTAGGTCGCCGCGGTATAGCTATACGACCGGGCCTCCACTGTGCGCCTATGGCGCATCGACTGCTCGGCACGCTGGAATCGGGAGGGGCCGTGCGGCTCTCGCCCGGCTTCTTCACGACCGACGCCGAGATGGACATGGCCCTCTCGGCATTGGAGGAGATACTCGCATGAAAGATGAAGATCGCCTGACGAGCTACACGCGATTCTCCGGATGCGGCGCCAAGCTCGGCCCCGGAGTCCTCGAGAAGGCTCTCTGCGGACTCAAACAGCCCGCCTATCCCGAGCTCATCGCGGATTTCGCGAACTGCGAGGACGCTGGACTCTACGACCTTGGCGACGGTCGGGCCCTAGTCCAGACGGTCGACTTCTTCCCGCCGATCGTCGACGATCCGTTCCTCTTCGGCCGCATAGCCGCGGCCAACGCCCTCTCGGACGTGTACGCGATGGGCGCGAGGCCCGTGAGCGCCCTCGCCCTCGTCTGCTTTCCCGTCAAGAAGCTGGGGCTCGAGTCCCTGAGACGGGCGATGGAAGGCGGGCTCGATGCCCTAATCGAAGCGGGCTGCGCGCTCCTGGGAGGACACAGTATCGAAGATCCCGAGCCCAAGCTCGGCTACGCTGTCACGGGCCTTGTCGACGCGAAGAAGGCTTGGCGCAACAACAGCCTCGAAGAGGGCGCGGCGATCATTCTCACGAAAGCCCTCGGCACGGGACTAGTCAACATGGCCTGCCGCGCGGAGATGGCGAGCGAAGAATCCCGCCTCGCCGCCGAGGCATCGATGGCTGCCCTCAACAAAGCGGCCTGCGAGATACTCGGGCGACGGCGTGTCATCGCCTGCACCGACGTGACGGGCTTCGGCCTCGCGGGTCACGCGGCCGAGATGGCGTCGGGCCGGAGCTGCGGACTGCAAATACGGTTCGGGAGCCTCCGCTTCTTGACGGGGGCGGCCGAGTACGCGGCCATGGGCCTCGTCCCCGAGGGGACGACACGGAATAAGGATGGTCGCATGCACGCGATAAAGGTGTCCGCGAAGAGCGTCGGGAAAGTTGAGCTGGATCTCCTCTTCGACCCCCAGACTTCGGGAGGGCTTCTCGCGGCGGTTCCAGGCGAGGACGCCGATGCCGCGTTAGCCGATCTCAAAACCGCAGGCTTGGACGCCGCCATCATTGGTGAATCGGGCGGCCCCGCCGGCCTCGTGGAAATCCTGGACTGAGCGAGAAGGGCATGGCAGTAATCCTGATTTTCGAGACTATTCATCATGCCCTCGCGGCGGAGAAGAGCGCGGTACTCGTCGCGGCGACTTCGGCCGAGTTCGCGGCGGGCACCGTTCCCGAGCTCATTCCGCTCCCCGCATCGGTGAAGAGCGACTGCGGCTTCGGCCTCCTCGTCGAGGGAGCCGAGGCGTTGGACGACGATCGAATGAAGGCACTGATACAAGGCGGCCTAGCCTATACGGCTGCCTATCGGAAGATAGGAGAGGAGCATAACTATGAGCGGATCGGCTAAACAAATAGACGCGAGGGGACAGCCCTGCCCCCAGCCCGTCATCATGACCAAGAAAGCCTTGGACGAGGGCGGCTTCGAGACTCTCGAAGTCCTCGTCGACGGGCCTACGGCCAAGGAAAATGTCTCCCGCTTCGCGACCCATGCCGGACATGAGGTCGAAGCGATAGACGGCGAGGGCGGCGCCTCGACGATACGGATACAAGTCGGTAAAGCGACTGGGACTCCCAGCGCTGCGGCGACCTCGCCAAACGCGTCGAGCCGCGCATGCGCAACCGCCGCGTCAGGCGACGCATCGGCGACGACCGTCTTCATCTCCTCCGACAAGATCGGCTCGGGCGACGACGAGCTCGGTTCCCTTCTCATGCGTGGCTTCCTGCGGACGCTCGCGGAGCCGGGAGAGCGCCCGGCGCGGATCATCTTCATGAACTCGGGCGTGAAGCTCGCGCTGGACGACTCGACCGCGCTCGCCAGCCTCCGCGCTCTCGCCGATGTTGGCGTCGAGATACTCGCTTGCGGAACCTGCCTCGACTTCTACAAGGTCAAGGACAGACTCGCCGTCGGCAGGGTCTCGAACATGCTCGAGATCTCGGGGCTGCTCCTCGCGGGTAAGACACTCAGCATCTAAAGCTTTCACTCCTAAACCGTGCTCGCCTTGTTCGCGAGCTCGGTATAAAAAACGTTTCATTTATCAAAACGGCTATTATTATTGAATAATGCTGTTGACTCAGTTGAAACGCTCTGCTAATCTCCTTGAGCAGGAACACTGAATGAATAACCCGAGCTTCGCATCGCGCGAATCCACCTCCTTGAGCGGCCTTCTTCTCGACGGCCTCCTCCTTAGGGGGCTCCTACTTAGGAGCACGCGCGGCAGGGGTTCGGCGAAGCACGCCGGATAAGGGGCAATAGCCCCTTAAATAAAGGCCCGCTGCCGCTTAACGGCAAGCGGGCCTTTTTATTGCTCGAACGAGGAGATGCACGATGCCGAAGTACAGTCCCTTTCCGAAACTGCCGCCTTTCGCGCGGAAGTGGCCCGAAAATCGAATAACGCGCGCACCCATCTGGTGCTCGGTCGACCTGCGCGACGGGAATCAGGCCCTCGTCGAACCCATGGCCGTCGACGAGAAGCTCGAGTTCTTCGACCTCCTCGCGAAGATCGGATTCAAGGAAATCGAGATCGGCTTCCCGTCAGCGAGCCAGATCGAGTTCGACTTCACCCGCGCCCTCATCGAGGGCAAGCGCATTCCCGAAGACATGACGATCCAGATCCTCTGTCAGTGCCGAGAGCACCTCATCGAGCGCAGCTTCGAGAGCCTCGTAGGCGCGAAGAAGGCGATCTTCCATATATATAACTCAACCTCGCCCGTGCAACGGAAGGTGACCTTCGGCCTTTCTAAGGAGGAGATCAAGAAGATAGCGGTCGACGGGACGCGCCTGGTGAAATCGAGGCTCGGCATGGTGAGCGGTACCGACATCACGCTCGAGTACTCGCCCGAGAGCTTCTCCAACACCGAGGTCGAGTACGCCCTCGAGATTTGCGAGGAAGTGATGGACGAGTGGGGAGCGAGCCCTGAGCGGAAGGTCATCCTGAACCTCCCCGCCACGGTCGAGTCCTCGACCCCGAACCTCTACGCGGACATGATCGAGTACTTCATCGGCCATCTCGCAAAGCGCGACTCGGCCATCATCAGCCTGCATACGCACAATGACCGCGGTACCGGGGTCGCGGCGACTGAGCTCGGTCTCCTCGCCGGGGCGGACCGCGTCGAGGGCACGCTTTTCGGCAACGGCGAGAGGACGGGCAATCTCGACATCGTGAATACCGCCCTCAACATGTATAGCGAGGGCGTCGACCCGAAGCTCGAGCTCTACGAGCTCCCGCGCATAGCGTCGGCCTATTCGGGCTTCACCGGCATGGAAGTGCCGCCTCGCCAGCCCTACGCGGGCGAGCTCGTGTACACCGCGTTCTCGGGTTCGCACCAGGACGCCATCAAGAAGGGCATGGACAGGATGGCGGCCTTGAGCGACAAGGACTCGCCCTGGGAAGTGCCCTACCTCCCCGTCGACCCGAAGGACCTGGGTCGCGACTACGAGGCGATCATCCGTATCAACAGCCAGTCGGGCAAGGGAGGCGTCGCTTACATACTCAAGGAGCGCGCGGGCTACGACCTGCCCAAGGCCATGCATCCCGAGGTGGGGATGTTCATCAATCGAGTGGCGGACGCGCGCGGCAAGGAGCTCGACTCCGAGTCGATCCGCGCGCTCTACGAGGGCGAGTTCCTCAACGTTTCCGATCCCCTGGCGCTGCTCTCCTTCAACGAGATCCCCGATCACGAGCGCGGGGAGACTACCTGGAAATCGCGAGTGCGTTACAAGGGCGAGGAGCGCGAGATCACGGGGACGGGCTCGGGCCCCATCGAGGCTTTCGTGCGCAGCCTCGTCCAGATCGGCATCGAGGGAGTGAGCGTCGAGTCCTTCCACGAGCACGCCCTCTCCACGGGCTCCGATGCCTTCGCGGCCGCCTATGTCCAGGCGCGCGGGCCGGGGAACAGCCATGCCTGGGGTGCGGGCACCGACCGCAGCATCGCGGCGGCCGGCGTGCGAGCGGTGCTCTCGGCGGTCAACAGGGGGCTTGCTAGGGAGTGACGGGCGCGGCCGCCGCGGCTTATAGTTGGGCAATGCCCTTCCTCCCCGCCCTTCCCTCCGACCTCGCCGCGCGCGGCTTAAAGCCCGGAGAGCTCGACGCGGTCTTCGTCACGGGCGATGCCTACGTAGACCATGCCTCCTTCGGCACCGCGCTCCTGTGCCGCCTCCTCGAAGACGAGGGCTACAGCGTCGGTATCATCGCCCGTCCCGATCCCGACGACGTCGAGGCCTTCCGCCTCCTCGGCCGGCCTCGCCTGGCTTTCCTCGTGAGCTCGGGAGCGCTCGACTCGATGGTCTCCTCTTATACGGCGAACCGCAAGATCCGCTCCGAGGACGACTATGCTCCGGGAGGCAAGGCCGAGCTCTGTCTGCGCGGAGATGGAACGATAGGCGTCGGCAAGGAGAGCAAGCGCCAGGCGCGGCCCGACAGGGCCGTAATCGCCTACACGGCCAAGTGCCGCGAGGCATACAAAGGCGTGCCTGTCGTCATCGGCGGGGTCGAGGCTTCGCTGCGCGCCCTCGCACACTACGACTACTGGTCGGACAAGGTTCGCCGCTCGATCCTCCTCGACTCCAAGGCCGACATCCTCGTGCACGGCATGGGCGAACATGCGTTATGCGAGGTCATGCGCCGCCTGCAGGCTCGCGCGCGGGAGATCGAGGATGGCGCTCGGAGCGGGTCCGTCGCGACGATTCTTCGCGGCATCTCAGGCACCGCCTGGGCCTCCTCGAAGGAGCCCGGTTCAATAGAGCCTGGCTCGGCGGAAAGCGGCCGCGCGGGCGAGTTCCTCGAGCTGCCGTCCTACGAGGAGCTTTCCGGGACCGGCGACGCGTCGAAGGCTGCCTTCCTCGAGGCGACAAGGCTCCGTTACCTCAACGCCGACCACCACTACGCGAAAGCTCTCGTCCAAAAGAGCGAGGCGCGGTACATTGTGCTAGAGCCCTCCTCGCCGCCGCTCTCGCAGACCGAGCTCGATCGCGTGCATGAACTGCCCTACGAGCGCGCCTGGCACCCAATGTATGACGCGCTGGGTGGCATACCCGCCTTCTCCGAAGTGAAGTTCTCGCTCCTGTCCAACCGCGGCTGCTTCGGGGGCTGCTCCTTCTGCTCCATCACCCTGCATCAAGGCCGCGCTATCACTTCGCGCAGCAAGCAGTCGCTTATTAGGGAGGCGAAGCTCCTTACGAAGCTGCCGGACTTCAAGGGATACATTCATGATGTAGGCGGGCCAACGGCCGACTTCCGCGTCTCGGCCTGCCGCAAGACAGACGAGAAGGGCGCCTGCCCCGAGCGACTCTGCCTCACGCCAGAACCGTGCCCGGCGCTCAGGGCCGGCCACGGCGAGTACCTCGAGATCCTGCGCGAACTGCGCGCCCTTCCTGGTGTCAAAAAGGTATTCATCCGCTCGGGGCTCCGCTTCGACTATCTCATGCTCGACGAAGACGAAAGCTTTTTCCGCGAGCTAGTGGAGCACCATGTGTCGGGCCAGCTCAAGGTCGCGCCAGAGCATATTTCGGAAAAAGTGCTCGCCCTAATGGGCAAGCCGAAGCGGGCCGTTTACGAGGCTTTTTCCGAGCGTTATGCGAAATTAAACGACGAGCTCGACCTCAAGCAATACCTTGTGCCTTACTTCATATCCTCGCACCCGGGCGCGGGGCTGCCTGATGCGATCGAGCTCGCCTGCTACCTGCGGGACTCGCTCTTCGTTCCCGACCAAGTACAGGACTTCTATCCCACGCCCGGGACCCTCGCCACAGCCATGTACTGGACCGGCATCGACCCGGCGTCGGGCGAGAAAGTGCATGTCGCCCGCGGCGAGCATGAGCGCGCGATGCAGCGCGCACTTTTACAGTACAAGAAGCCGGAAAACCGGGAGCTTGTGCGCGAAGCATTGATGACAGCGGGCAGGCGCGACCTGATCGGGAGTGGGCCCAAGTGCCTGATCAGGTAGAAGAGGACCCTTAGCTCACCGTCTCTACCCGGATCATGTTCGTCGTCCCCTTGTGCGAAAGCGGGAGGCCGGCCACAAAGACTACTCTGTCGCCTTTCTTGAGCGCGCCTTCGTACTTACAGCTATCAATTGTCTCCGCGACGAGCGCATCCATGCTCTCCTCGGGCCCGGCTAGCATGATGGGGTAAACGCCCCAGTTCATGGCGAGCTGGTTGTAGACGGTATCTTCCTTAGTGAAGGCGAAGATTGGCATGCGGGGGCGCAGGCGCGAGAGGAGCTGTGCGGCGTGGCCCGTCTCTGTGAGCACGATGAGGGCGGCGGCGCCGATCTCGTAAGCTACCGAGAGCGCGTTGTACGAAACCACCGCGGGCAGCTCGCCGGTCCTGGCGGCGGGTGGCAGGTCGTCGTGGAAATTCTCGTAGTCGAACTCGGCCTCCACGGCGCGGATTATGGAGCTCATCGTCTCGACGACCTTGACAGGGAAGCGGCCGATGGCGGTCTCGCCGGAGAGCATGACAGCGCTCGTCGAGTCGAAGCAGGCGTTGGCGACATCGCTCGCCTCGGCCCGGGTGGGCATGGGGCTTTCGATCATGGACTCGAGCATCTGCGTCGCAGTGATTACAGGCTTGGCTCCGAGATAGCCTGTGCGGATGAGCCGCTTCTGCGCGATGGGAACGGTCTCGATGGCGATCTCGACGCCCATGTCACCGCGGGCGACCATGATGCCGTCGGCGGCCGCGACGATCTCGTCGGCCGCGCCGAGGCCCTTAGCGCTCTCGATCTTGGCGATGAGCTTGACCATCGGCTTGCGTCCCGAACCTGTCTTAGTGCGCCCGATGAGACGGCGCACTTCCTCGATGTCTGTGGCGTTACGCACGAAGGAGAGGGCGATATACTCGACCTCGCTTTCGACGGCGAAGGTGATGTCTCGAATGTCCTTCTCGGAGAGGAAGGGGATGGGGTAGTCGACATTGGGAATGGTAAGATGGGCCTTCGGCCGAAGGGATCCGGGGTTGCCGATCTTGACGCCGATCCAGCCCTCGCCCTTCGTCGCGACCTCGCCGGCGAAATAACCATCCATGAGGAGTATCCTCTGGCCGATCGCGCACAGGCTGTCGATGACGGGGAGGTTCGTATAGACGCGCATCGCCTCGGTGGATTCGAGGGCCTCGATGCCCTCGGCGGGACGGGACTCGATGGTGAGTATGGAGCCAGCCTCGATGTTTATCGCGCTTGCGTAGCCGTACATGCGTACCGCTGGGCCTTTGATGTCCGCCATGATGGCGACGGGCAGCTTCATCTGCTCGCGGGCGTCTCGGATGGCATCGATCTTGCCCTTTGCCTCTTCGGGATTGCTATGGGAGAAATTGAGCCTAAAGACGTTTACGCCTGCCGCAAGGAGGGCTCGAATAGTCTCAGGCTTGTCTGAAGCCGGGCCAAGTGTAGCGACGATCTTTGTCCTTTTAGCGAGTGAAATCATAGACGCCCTCCCAAAACAGAATTTGTTAGAACATACTGCATTTTGAAAGAAAAGGAAAAGGAGGCTGTTTTCCGCGGATGGGTACATAACTGTAAGTTTTTCCCGGTACGAAAGAACGCGCGAGGACAACAAAGAGCAGCTTGACAGGAAACGGCTTTAATATTAAATGTCTACTTGTTCATATGTTCAGGTATTCATAAGAGGTAGTTATGGAACCCGATCAAACTGAAAAAGTGGACTGCAGCTGCTATATCGTCCACCCGGAAAGAGTCGCGGCCGCTCGCGAACAGGCGATCAGCCCCGAGCACCTCGCCGATGTAGGCGAGCTATATAAGGTCTTCGCCGACCCGACGCGGCTACGGATCATCGCCGCACTCGCGGTCGGGGAGCTCTGCGTCTGCGACATCGGCGCGGTCCTGAGTATGAGCCAGTCGGCGGTGAGCCATCAGCTCGCGACGCTCCGCGCTGCGAGGCTCGTCGCCTACCGAAGAGATGGGAAGACAGTCTACTACCGACTGGCGGACGACCACGTGGAGCTTCTACTTAAGATGGGGCTGGAGCATGCCGCCGAGAGGGCCGCCTCGATGGCCTGAGGAAGGGAATAATCAAATGGAAGCTAAAATGAGGAATGCTTGCTCCTGTGACAGCTGCGAATGCGATGAAGTGGGCGGGGGAAACTATTCCCTGAAAAGCGAGATCGCCTACCTCGCGGCTGCCGGCATCGCCTTCGGCCTCGGCCTACTTGCGAAGAGCGGCAATCCTCTGGCCATCACGTCCTTTCCTGCACTAGACGACCTGTTCTTCATTGCGGCCTACCTTCTAGCGGCGCACGATGTGCTCCTGGGAGTGGCGAAGAACATAGTGCATGGGCGCATCTTCGACGAGCTCTTCCTCATGTCGATCGCGACGCTTGGAGCGATCGCGATCGGACGCTATGAAGAGGCGCTCGGCGTCATGGTCTTCTACAAGGTTGGGGAGGCTTTACAGGAGAAGGCCAGCGAGAAGAGCCGCTCCTCGGTGCGCGAGCTCTTGGCCTTAAAACCGAGCGAGGCGAGGCTTCGCCGCGATGGCGCGTGGGCCCTCCTCGATCCCGAGGAGGCCCGGTCGGGCGAAGAGTTCATGGTGCTGCCCGGCGAGCGCGTGCCCCTGGACGGGCGCGTCGTCGAGGGCGAGTCCTTCGTCGACAGCTCGTCCCTGAGCGGCGAATCTCTGCCTAGGCGAGTCGCCGTCGGCGACGAGATACTCGCAGGGACGGTAGCCACGGACGGCAGCCTCACCGCGGTCGTGCTCAAGGCGGCGAACCAATCGGCGGCCGCGCGCATCATCGAACTCGTCGAAGGCGCGGCTCGTTCCAAGTCCAAAGCCGGCCGCTTCATCACGCGCTTCGCCGCGGTCTACACGCCGATCGTCGTCGGCGCGGCGGCCCTCCTCGCCTTCGTCCCACCACTCTTCTTCGGGCAGAGCCTTGCGGACTGGGCCTATCGCGCCCTCGTCCTTCTCGTCATATCCTGCCCCTGCGCCCTCGTAATCAGCGTGCCCTTGGGCTATTTCTGCGGCATGGGCGGCGCCGCGAAGCGCGGCATCCTCGTGAAGGGCGCGGAGGTACTCGACGTTCTCGCGAAGACCCGCACGATCGTCTTCGACAAGACCGGCACCCTGACCGCTGGCAACTTCGAGCTCCGGAGCATAGAGACAGAGCGGGGCTTCTCGGAGGACGAGGTCCTCGCCATAGCCGCGGCGGCCGAATCCCGAAGCCGCCATCCGTTGGCGGCTTCGATCAGGGCCGCTGCAGCGGCGCAAGGGCTTTCGATCGGCGTCGAGGACGAAGCCTCGGGTATCGAGGAGAGGCCGGGCGCGGGCATCGTCGCCTACGTGGGAGGTCGGCGCGTCCTCGCGGGGAACGACCGGCTCCTCGATCTCGAGGGCGTCCCGCGCAACGGGCGTGTGAGTGACGGTACGACGATCAACGTCTCGGTAGACGGGGCCCTCGCAGGCAGGATAACGGCGGGCGACGCGCCGAAGCCCGACGCGAGAGCGGCTATCGCCGAGCTGCGCTCGCTCGGCGCCGCGAGGATGGTTATGCTCAGCGGCGACTCCCGTGTAGCGGCGGACCAGATCGCCCGCATGCTCGGCATCGAGGAAGTGGCCGCCGATCTCCTGCCCGGGGACAAGCTCTCCTACCTCGAGAAGGTGGTCGCGCAGACTTCCGCGTTAGGCAGAACCACCGTCTTCGTAGGCGACGGCGTGAACGACGCGCCCTCCCTGGCGCGCGCCGACGTAGGCGTGGCGATGGGAGCAGGCTCCGACGCCGCGGTCGAGCAGGCCGACCTCGTCCTCATGACCGACGAAGTGGCGCGCCTTCCCGAGGCCCTGTGCAGAGCACGGAAGACGCGAACGGTAGTGACGCAGGGCATCGTCCTATGCCTCGCGGTTAAGGCCGTCTTCCTAGCGCTCGGCGCAATGGGCGTCGCGCAGATGTGGGAGGCGGTCATAGCCGACGTCGGCGTGGCGATACTGGCGATCCTTAATGCGCTCAGGGCCATGCACTAAGGCGGCACTAAGAGGCGTTAGGAGCCGGAGAAAAGCGTCTCAAGGTTAGAGAGCAGCTTGTCGCAATTGGCGGCGAGGCGGCGGGAGCGGCAGCCTATCACGGCGCGATCCTCGTCGGCGAAGGCGAGGACGAGGCGGCGCAAGGCGGCGGCGTCCCGCTCATCGCCCAGGCAGCCCAGAAGATTGCCCAGCGAGCGCCCAGCCGCCTTGAGCGCGACTATGTCGCCCGCGTCGACGGCCTGGACGACCTGCGCCACGAGCTCGGGTATCTCGCCTCGGGCCGCAGCGAAGGCCCTGGCGCCCTCGCCGAGCCGGCCGGCCCAATAGGCCGCGAAGGCCGCGCTCAAGGGAGCACTGCGCGCGTCGACCGCGCTGCCGAGGAAGCCGAGGAGCTTGGGCACGTCCACCGGCTTATCGAAGACGCCGTCGAAGTCCACGCCCGAACGCGCAACCTCCTCGGAGTCGAAAGCGGTGAGGGCGACAAGGGGAAGGGCCGAATCGTAGCGCCCGCCCCCGTAGCCGCGAATCTTGCGGCCGAGCTCTATGCCGCTCATGCCGGGCATCTGTATGTCGAGGATGGCCGCGTCGGGCGGCGACACCTCGAGGAGGCGCAGGGCCTCGGCTCCGCTCGACGCGAGGGTGACGCAGTGCCCGGCGTTAGTCAGGATGGCGGCCATGAACTCGAGATTGACTTCGTTGTCGTCGACGACGAGGAGGCGGTAGGCCTGCTCGTCGCCGGCTGCCTGCGGCTTGGACGCATCCAGTGCCTCGGGATCACCGGCTGGAGCGAGTATCGTGAAGACGGAGCCTCGGCCCACTTCGCTCTGGAGTCGCACCTCGCCGCCCAAGGCCCGCACGATATTACGCGCCAATGATAGGCCAATGCCTGCACCTCCGCGCTTCGTGTAGGGCGAGGATAGCTGGACGAAAGGCGCAAAGATCCTGTCCTGGTCTTCGGGAGGGATGCCGGGGCCAGTGTCACTTATCGTCAAGATCAGATAGGGTGCGTTGCCGAGCCGTTTCTCGATGGCCGCGTCTACTCTCACCTTGCCCTTCTCGGTGAATGAGACCGCGTTGTCCAGGACCGCCCCGAAGGCGCGCCTCAGGCGGTCGGGATCGGAGCGCAGGTTCTCTTCGGGTATCGGCCCGGTCTCGAAGCCCAGGCCCTTGGCCTGGGCTTTCTTGCGGTAAGGATCGCAGACACGCGCGATGAAGGGCGCGAGGGGGAAAGCGAATTTACTCAAAGGCCCCGTGCCCGTCTCGAAGCGCACGAAGTCCAATATGTCGCCGAGCATGTCGAGGAGGCCTTGGGCGCTCGAGATGATGGCGGCCGCGCGCCGCTCGGGCTCGGGGCCGCCCATCTCGATGAGCCGCGCCGCCGCGAGTATGCTCGCCACAGGGCTCTTGAGCTCGTGGCTCATCGAGGCGAGGAAGTCGCTCTTCGCCGCGTTGGCGCGCTCGGCTTCCTCCTTCGCGAGGCTCACAAGGTCCTCCATGGCCTTGCGCTGACTTATATCCTCGCAGATGAGTATTGCGTGAGTGATCGATCCCGATGGCGAGCGCACAGGCGATGCGTGGAGGGCGGCCCAAGGCCCCTGGGCCCCGGCGCGCGCGATGCGAGCCTCCCCGTTCGCGTCGAAGCCCTCGAGCACGAGACCGCGGACCGCCTCGGCCTTGCCCGTGGGGAACTCGAAGAAGGAGAAGAGCTCGGCGCCTATGACTTCCTGCGGCGAGAGGCCGGATATCTTGAAGAAGGCAGGGTTCACGTACTCGATGCGGAAGGCGCGGTCGGCGACGAGGATGCCTGCCGAGAGCTGGTCGACGGCTTGGTAGAGCTTGCGCAGCATCTCCTCGGACTTGCGCCGGAGGGTGATGTCCCTGATCACGCCGACCGAGCCCATGAAGACGTGGTCGCCTGATCCCGCGGCGTACTCGCCGGCGGCGGTAACCTCGCCGTAGGAGATGACGGTGACGATCATGTCGTCGCCGCGGACGCCGGGCTTGCGCCTAAGGCGCACCTCGAGGTTCTCAGTGCGGCGGTCGATGCTACGCCTCTCGTTGAAGAGCTTGGGGCTTAAGGCCGGGCCGGTCACTACTCCGCGGAAGGCCTTGAGCACCGACTCGCGATCCACCTCATCGGCGTCTTCGTCGTAGAGGAGGATCGAGAAGTGCTTGCCCAAGAGATCGGCGGGCTCGTAGCCGAGGAGCCGAATGGAGTTGTTGATGAAGGTAAAGCGCCCCTCGGAGTCTAGCTCGTAGACGACATCGGGCAGGGAGTGGACGAGGTCCTCGTATCTCCGCTCGAGGGCCGAAAGGCCCCCGCGGAAGCGCTTGCTGAGGGCGATGAGCACGCGGAAGAAGACCGCCGCGCGCGGAGCCCAGCCTTCCTCCCCGCCGATGACATAGTCGAAGGCATCGGGCTGGATGATCTTTCCCGCTTCCTTGGACCGCTCGGCGGGGACGAGGACGACTATAGTAAAAGGCAGGGGCGCGGGAGGGAGGGAAGCGCGGGATCCTTCCCAGCGCTCGGCGTCAATAAAGAGGAATCCTCTCTCGCCATTTTCACGGGGAGCAGCCAAGGCCTTGGCTAGAGAGGAAGCGGGGGAGCCCGCAATCGGGGTCTCGATCACGGTAGTGGCGATGCCCTCGGCCTGGAAGGCATCGACCGTCTCTATCCTTTGACGCTCCGACAGAGCGAGCATGACGACGCCCGGATCGCGATTAATCATGCGTCCTATTGTGACAGAAACGGAGGGATAATCAAGGCATTTTTAGCGGATGGCCCCTACCCGTGAAGGCGGCCAGACGCGGAAGAGGGCGTAGCCCTCGATGTACTTCAGGTCGAGGGCGAAGGGCTCGATGTTCGAGTAGTACTGGACCGAGGTCGGATCGGCGGGGTCGAAGCTTCTCGAACCATAGTCGCCGGTCTTGTAGCGGAAGTCCATGGAGTTGTAGCGGTTATCGCCCATCGCGAAGTACTGATCCTTGCCGAGGTACTCGTCTCCTCCCGGAAATTCGGGGAAGTTGCGCTGGTCGTAGAGCCCCGCGTACTGACCGTTGATGTAGTAGTCGAGCTCGGTGCCCTCGCGCATGAGCTTCTGAAGCAGCTCGTCCTTTGCGAGGGCGTCGAAGCCGAGACCTGAGGCGACGAGCTCGGCCTCGCGCGCTACGCGGCCGAGGATGTTGTCCTTGACGAGGAGGTTCATAATGCGTCCCGAGCGCTCGTAGGCGTTGGCGCTGGGCACCGAGGCGGCCGGGCAGGCGGCGTAAGCCGAGATCGCTTGGCGGAGCTTGGGCGAAGAGCCGACGGTAAGGGCGAGGGCTATGTCGCCCGCGCGGGTGCCGGCCGCGGCGATCGGATTCCCTGCGGCGACGTCCGACTTGGCGAGGGCGTCGATATCGCCTGCGACGATCTTGTAGACGTCGGGCTTGTTCTTCTCGAGCGATTTCAGGAACTCCGAGGAGCGGGAGGAGGAAGTCTTGGCCGCAATGGCTGCGGCGCTCCGGGCGATCGAGCTCGCGAGCGCGGCGGGATCGGCCTCGCGCTTGCGCCTGTCGCAGGCGTCGAGCACGGCGCGATGCTTCTCGTCTATTGGCGTCTGCTGGATCTGCGAAGCGAGCTCGGCGCCCTCCTTCCAGAGGTCGACGCGCGCCCAGGCCTTGTCCGCGTCGACGGGGGCGAATGCCTGATCGCCCTTGCGTTTGGCGTAGAGCACATCGTCGACCATCATGAGCTTCTCTCCGGGGACGCCTACGATACGCTTGACCAGGGGATCGGACTTGATGGAGCCGTCGGGCAGGTACTTATCGATGTTGACTGCGGTAAAGGTGATCATCGACACGAATTGTGCTAGGTATTTCTTGAGGTTGACGCTCTGGTTCTCCGGATAGCGGGGATTGGCCATCGTGATGATGTCGCCGCGCTTGGGCAGCCTTAGCCAGGGCAGGCGCCAATCGGTGAGCGGAACGCGCGGGCCCGCGTCGATCTTGGAGGTGAAGGGCCTGTCCTTGATAAGGAAGGCGGGCACCATCGACTCGGAGGGGATCTCGTAGAGCTGGAAAACGAAGGTTTGGATGAGAATGACGAGGATTGCCGCGAAGCCGAGGGCGTCGATCCACTCGAGAGTCCCACGCAAAAAGCCTTTCTTGCGATTCTCGGAGGCGCGCTCCTTTCGCAGGGCCTTGTCGGTCACCTCTTCGTCGGAGATGAGGCCTAGGGCCGCATAGGCTGCCGGCCGACCCATCATGACGAAGAGGACGACGCCGAGCGCAAGGCAGAGCATGGCCAGGACGAACATATACGTTACGCGAGCCTGGCCGATTAGCCCTGAGCTCGCCCAATCGACGCGGGGCAGCGCGGCGGCGGCGTAATGGAGCACGAGGCCGTAGCCGAGGAATTTCTTAAAGCCGGGATGGAGGCTCTTCTTACCGTCGCGATATATCGCTTTGAGGAAGGCGAGACAGCCGCCCGCAAGGCCGAGCGTGACGACGATGTAGATGGCATAGAAGAGCGTGAAGCGCGGGCAGAGCGCGGCGATCGCGGTAGCGAGGAGGAGCGCCGCCCAGATTAACGCGAGGATAGGAAGCTTACGGGCGGCCGCGGCGTAGGCGCTCGCGCCGCCGTTCGGCTTCTCTTTGGTGGTCTTGCTCATTTGCATAAGTATCCCAGCGGCAGAGGGGGACGGTCAAGTATCGCGCTCGGCGTAGCGTGCCGCGCGTGAATGCCTGTAACCTTCCACGGGCTGCCTTTATAAAGTGAAGCTGCGGCCTTCGCGGGCCATCTCGACCTTGAGCTTGGTACGCCCCTCGATCTGGCCTTGATAGAAAAGTTCGAGCTCCTGCAGCTCGGCGTCGGTACGGTTGGGGTCATGGTGGAACAGGACCAGGCTCTTGACGCGAGCTCGATGGGCGGCGTTGATGGCGTACTCGTAGGAGGAGTGACCAAAGCCCATCTTTCCGTGCAGGTACTCCTTCGCGGTGTACTGCGTATCGTGGATAAGAAGGTCGGCGCCCATGCAGAAGCGCGAGACCTTCTCGTTCTCCTCCGCGGCGGCGGCTTCACCCTCGATCGCGGCGGCTTCGTCGTAGCTCGGGTCGGCGGGATCGGTTGGAAAGACATTGCGGAAAGGCTCGTGATCGTAGGCGGTAACGAAAGACTTCCCCTCGTACTCGAAGCGGTAGCCCAGGCAGAGGATCGGGTGGTTCAGGTACTTCGTGGTGACGTAGATGCCGTCGCCCAGGTCGATCGTCGTCTCCTTTATCTGCTCGTAGCTGATCTTCGCGGCGAGTTCGTCCTGACGCACGGGCCAGTAGCGATAGGACAGCTGCGTGCCGATGACCTTTTCAAGGCTGTCGTCCTCGTAGCTGATGGGGCCGCGGATGTGCAGCTCGGTCCCCGGCACGTAGATTGGGTTGAACATGGGAAAGCCCATGATGTGGTCCCAGTGCGTGTGAGTGATGAAAAGATCCGCGACGATCGGCCCCTTTTTAAGGTCGTTCTTCAGGAGCTTCTCGCCCAGGGGCCGTATGCCCGAGCCCGCGTCTATGATGACGAGCCTGTCGTCGCAGCGCAGCTCGATGCAGGCGGTGTTGCCGCCGAAGATGGCGGTGTCCGGCCCAGGGGTCGGCATGGAGCCGCGGTCTCCCCATATGGTGACGGTGAACATATCCCTCAGCCTCCAAGCTTCAAGAAGACCTTGGCCTTCTCGATCTCGGCATTGACTGGCTCCTCGAGGTCCGTGAGGAGGCCCTTTTTGATGCCCAAGAGGTCGAACACTTCGGGCGGCACCTTGTCGGGATAGCGATTGCCCGAGAAGCCGATGCCTTCGCGGTTGGCGAAGTAGTCGGCGACGGCGACCGTCCTGAGCACGTCGCCGTTCTCTCCCTCGTAGGCCTCGATGTCGTGGTGCGATCGGACGGTATCGGCTATCGCGCCGGAGAGCTTCCACGCCTCCGCGATGAGCGCGCCCGCCTCGCAGTGGTCGATACCGAGCTCGCGTCGCTCAGCCTGCACGATCGAGATATGCTCCCGGTCGGCGAGCGCCATGGCGCGGACATACTCGTCGGCGAGGGTGTTGTTGAGCGGAATCTTGCCGATGTCGTGGAGAAGGCCCGCGGCGAAGTACTCCTCGAGCGTTTTGGGGTCGATGCCGCGCTCCTTCGCGATGAGCTTGGCCGTCACGCCAACGCAGAGCGAGTGCCGCCAGAAGGCGTCGCTGTTCAGGGCGTGGAAGTCGGTCTTGCTCGACACGTTGCCGAGGACCGCGCTCGAAAGGGCGAGGTTCTTCACCGTGTTCAAGCCGAGCATGATGATCGCTCGCACGAGGCTCGTGACCTGGTTCCCGAGGCCGTAGTAGGCAGAGTTTATGAGCTTGAGCACGCGCCCCATGAGTACGGGATCGAGCTGTATGACCCGGTCGAGGTCGATCGGGCTCGTCTTAGGATTGTTGCAGACTTCGAGGACCTTCGAGACGGTAGTGGGCAGGCTCGGCATTCCTACCACGTAATCGCGCACTCGCCGAGCGCTGTCGTTATTCGACATTACCTTTATCCTTCTCCTGCCTGATTATGCTGATGAGTTTAGCCATTCGGGGAGAGATAGTCATGCCGAGTATCTCGGTGGGCGTGCCGTCAGTCGAAACCTTGAGCTGGGCCTTGATAGGCGGGAGTCTCTCGCCCAGATCGATCTCGGGCACAGGCCCGCGCCGTTCGCCGGAGCGCCTGTTGGACTTGTCGCGGCGATCGCCGGATACGCGCCTGTCCTGCGAAGGACTGCGCCTGTCGTTCGACTGTCGCCGATCCAGCCCCGATCTCCTGCCCAGGATCGAGCGCCGCGGGTCGGCCGAAACGGAGGGATCGCTCGCCGCGCGCAGAGCCTCGCCCGCGGAGAGGAGCCCGACGCCGCTCTCGTGAGGAAGCGGAGGAGGAGGAGGCTCGGCCGCACGCTCAGCCTCTTCTTTTATCTTGCCGATCAGATCGTCGATTTTCTCCTGCAAGGTGGCGACATCGAACTCCTCCTTCTTATCGGGAGGCAGATCGTCGGTCAGGCCCTTCAGGTACTCGAGGAGCTCTGCGGTAGGCTCGCCGAGAATGGATTCCGCTCCATCGTCGGCACCAGCCTCTGAGGCGCTGGATTCCCCGGGAAGGGGCGCCTCTGCTGGCGGCGCCTCTTCGATCGCGCGGTTCGGTTCTTCCGGAAGTTCCTCCTCGAGGGGAAGCTCCTCGGGTTCCTCGAGCAGCCCTATATCGTCTAGGTCGGGCTCCGCAATGTATTCGGGGGCCTCGGACTCGTCGAGTTCGTCATCGAAGCCGAGCTCGTCCTCGGGCAAAGTCTCCAGTACGGGTTCCTCCTCCTTGGCCGGTGCCGGCTCAGGATACTGGGGCGGAGCTTGCCGGGGCGGAGGCTGCTGCTGCGGTTCTTCCAGTTGCGGCACTTCTGGCTGTGGCGCAAATACAGGTTGCTGCGCCTGCGCCTGCGGTGCGGGTGCTGGCTGCTGAGGCGCAGACTGCTGCGGCGCGGGCGCGGGTTGAGGATAACTTGGATACTGAGGTGGTGGTGGCGGCAGGGGATACTGCGGGTATTGAGGGTAGGAAGGATACTGAGGCTGCGACGGCGGATAGCTTGGCTGCTGAGGTGGTATCTGCGGTTGCGGCTGCGGCTGCTGAGGTTGTTCGCGCGGAGTTTCGGGCGCCGGCCTAGGCTCTTCTCCGCGATCGCTTTCCGAGCCTCGCGAATCTCCCTCATCTACTAACCCGGCGAAATCCCGCTGGGGTTCCGCCTCCTCGAGCTCCTCGTCATCCTCTTCGAGGAGAGGTTCCTCGATCTCGTCGAGGGGCTCGGCGCCGAGATCCTCCTCTCGCTCGTCGAGGAAGAGGAGTTCCTCCTGCTCGTCTATGGGTATGGGTTCCACGGAGGACGCCGCGGCGAAGGGCAAGAAAGCCTCGGCCTCCTCGACAATGGGCTTCGCCGCCTCGGCGGTCGTGTCGGCCTTCTCCTTCGACAGGGCGCCCCGGAGGATGCGCAGGTTCTTGTCCCAGGCGTCGCGAACGTCGGAGGAATATTCCTTAACGGCGCCCTCAAGGACATCGAGGCTCGACAAGAGGGCATCGGGGTCCTCCTCGCCGGAGGATCCGCGTAGGGTTACAAGCCGCTCGGCAGCGCCGACCGACTTCTCCTTCTCGCCAAGGACGCGATAGGCTGCCGACAGCTCAAGCTGCACTTCGGGATCGTCGGGAAAGTCTCGCTCTAGTTCGACCAACGCGGCTTTCGCGCCGTTCCAGTCGCCTTTGCCCGCGCGGGCCTTGGCCAGCTCGAGCCTCGCGGCCTTATCGCCCGGCCTCGCGCGCAGGTACTCGATGAGCTCGGACTCGGCGCGCGCAAAGTCGCCCCGCTGGCTCGCCAGGCGCGCGAGGTCGACGCGGAAAGCGACCTCTTTGGGGTCGAGGCGGAGGATCTTTTCATAGACCTTACGCGCACCCTCGGAGTCGCCCAGGCGCTCGAGCGCGAAGGCGTAGGGCTTCAGCGCCTTCATCTCGTCGGGCGTCCTGCGCAGGACCTCGCCGAGGGTGGACTTCGCTTCGTCATGCCTGCCGAGGTTCGAGTAGAGCGAGGCAAGACGCACGCGGAGCTCCACGTTGTCAGGCATCATCTCGACTAGGCGCGTGATCTCCTGGAGAGCGGCGTCCCAGCGGCCCGACTTCTCGAGGAGCTGCTCGATGTTGAGCGCGGCCTTTATGAAATTGGGATCGGCCTCGAGGGCCTGGCGGAACCAGTGCAGGGCGTCGTCCACCTTGTTCTCGTCCGAGTAGACGAGGCCGATATTGTTGCGCGCCTCCGCGTTGAGCGGCTCAATCGCGAGGACCTGCTGGAACTGGTCGATCGCGCGCTTGTGCTTGCCCGTGAGGAGGAGGGAGAGGCCGTACTTGTTCATGGCCTCGACCCAGCCGGGACGGGCCTTCACCGCCTGCTCGTATTCCTTGAGCGCTTCCTCATGTTTGCCCAGCGAGTCGTAGGCGAAACCGAGATTGTAGTGGAAGGAGGGATAGTTCGGGTCGACCTGGAGTCCCTTCCAGAAGACGCGGACGGCCTTCTCGGGATCGCCCATCGCTCGGTAGACGGCGCCGAGGTTGTTGTACGCGAAGACATGCTCGGGATCGAACTCGATAGCCTTCGAGTAGGCCATCTCGGCCATCTTGAGATTGCCTGTCTGCCTGTGCGCGTTGCCGAGGGTGAAGAAGGCTTCGGCGTTGGAGGGATCGACGGACAGGGCCTTTTCGAGGGCGTTAATCGCGTCCTTGGGCTTTCCCAGGCGGAGGTAGGCTGCGCCCGCATTGGACAGGGCCTCGACGTGCGTGCTCTTGCGGGCGAGGACGCTCGTGAAGGCCGACAGGGCCTCGCTCGGCCGGTCCGTGCGCAGGTACACCGTGCCCAAGACGATACGCGCCTCGTCCGAGTCGGGCGATTCGAGGAGGCAGGCTCTGGCGTGGCGCTCGGCCGTCTCGAAGTCGCGTAGCGTCAGCGCCGACTTCGCCCTCTCGAGGTGCGATGCGCGTCCAGCTTGCTGCGTAGTGCTCATGGTGCTGTCCTCGATGGGCGGGCGGCGGCCTCCGGAGAGAACTCGCCCGCGCGATTTATAGCGGCGTTCTGGTTCGCGCCGGGCAAGAGCGCGTCGGGATCGGGCGCCGAGTCATAGGCCGCGACGACGAAGTAGAGAAGCTTGCCATTCGGAATCCCGGTGAGCGTCAATGTCGTGGTATTGCCAGCGTCGATGGGGCTCGGGCCTTGGTCCGCCCCGGTCCCGAAGTATTCGCCCGGACGCTCGCCGTAGTAGACGAGATAGCCGGAGAGGTCCGCCACGGGCACGCGCCGCCAATGCAGCTCGATCGCGCCGTCCTTAGGATAGGCGACGAGGGCCGCGGGGGCGGGAGGCGGGGGGTCGGCCTCGTAGCGGAGAGTGAGCGAGGAAAGGGAGGGCGAGAGTTTGCCGGTGCCGTCGGGGAAAAGCAGAGCGCGGACCTGGACGTAGCGGCCGCGCGCAGACTCAGGGAGCGCCTCGCCTGGCCGCAGTGGAGTCCAGGCCTCCTCCTTGCCAGCATCGACAGCGCGCCAGGAAGCCCAGGAGTCCGCGATGCGATAGGCGAACTCTATGCTCGCCGTGCCCGGAGCCTTGTACTCGGCATCGACCGCGACAAGACGGCTGTGTCCGTAGCCCAGGTCCGCGACGGGCGTCACGACGAGGCTGGGGTCGCGACCGAAGGGCCGAAGGGCAGGCTCGGCGACGAAGCCCCGGGAGATGCGCAGCTCGTCCGCTAGGCCCGAGTATTCGGGGCAGAACTTGATGGGAGAGGCGGCCCCGATCGTTGGCTCATATACCGTGCCGCCCTCACGGCCGGAGGCGGTCGCGTAGGTATCGGCCTCGGGCCTGCCGTCAACGAGATACTCAAGGAGACCCGTATCGCCGTCGAAACGCAGGAGGTGGTGAGACCAAACCCGGGGCACGAGGGGAGAACGGGCCCGGAGCTCGACGCGGAAGCCTGCGTCGGCCGCCCTCGCGACGCCGGGCCGGCAGAAAAAACCATCGAAAGACCACTGAAGGCGACCGCTCGAGACGACGCAGGAGAACTGCTGGGGCAGGCCCCCCGAGGCGCACTTACGTAAGGACTGCCAGAGTAAGATCACCTCACCGTTGTCGGCGTTGGCCGGATAGAGCCAGAATTCGATCGTGAAATCGCGGAAGGAGGAATTGCGGCCGAAGACGGAGTCCTTCCCGGGAGTCAATGAAAGGGCCGAGTCGGGACCGCGGAAGGATGCGGAGCCCGCCCCGAGAGCGGCCTTATCCTTGTTCACCGAGAAGGCAGGGCCTGGGGAGAGGCTCCAATTCCCCGTTTCGTCACCCGCGGCGGCGTCGTCGAAGTGCAGAAGGAGGTCGTTCGTGTCGCTGGTCCCGTAGGCTTGATCGACGACGACATAGTCCGAGCGGCCTTTAAAGCCCTTCTTCAGGACCGCGCCTTCGCTCGTCCACGAGCCGATGAGCGCATTTTTCGAGAAAAGCGGCTTAACCTGCCCCGGAAGGAGGGTGATCCGCTGTTCCAAAGCCCCCGCCTGGAGTAAGGCGAGGAGGCTAAAGGCTACTATGGTTATTCCCTTAATACTCATTCTACCGTACATTGATTATCGAACAGTATGGAGAATACTAAAGCGGGCGGAAAGCCCCGCGATCCCCGGATCTCCCGCTTCCGCGCCCTTGCGAGGTCTGCCCCCGAATCCCCCGGCGTCTATATTATGCGTTCGGCCGAGGGAGAGATCATCTATGTCGGGAAGGCCAAGATCCTGCGCAATCGTCTGTCATCGTATTTCTCGGGCAGGAAAGATATTAAGACTCGCCATCTCGTCTCTCGCATAGATTCGATCGAGTGGATACTCGCAGCGAGCGAATACGAGGCCCTTCTCCTCGAAAACACGCTCATCAAACAGCATACACCCAAATACAACATAAACTTGAAAGATGGAAAAAGTTATCCAAGTGTGAGAATAACGAATGAGGATTTTCCACGCGTCTTTCGGACCAGGCGAATAATTCGCGATGGAAGCCTCTATTTCGGCCCCTTCCCCAGCGCGGAGATGGTCGACACCTATCTCGACCTCATCCGCAGGCTCTTCCCCCTCAGGCGTTGCGCGAACATGCGCAAGCGAGAGAGCCCTTGCATGTACTACCACATAGGCCGTTGCTCCGGGCCTTGCGCGGGTAAAATCACGAAAGAGGCCTACTCCGAGTACGTCGAGGAGATCAAGAAGCTCCTCTCGGGCGAGACCGAGGCCCTTCTGGCCGAGCTGCGACAGAAGATGTCCGCAGCCTCAGAAACCTTGCGCTTCGAGGAGGCCGCGCGGCTGCGCGACTCGGTCCAGGCGATAGAGCTCTTCGCGGGAAGCTCGAGCGCAGTCGACTACGACCCCGAAGCCCGCGACTATATAGCCTGGGCCGCCGACGGCGACCTCATCTGCTACATCGTGTTTCAGTTACGCGAGGGCAAGCTCACCGGCCGCGACCTCCTGCGGGGCAAGCTCTACGCGGCCGAGGAGGAGGCGCTCCACGGTTTTCTAATGAGCTACTACGGGCCGGAGCGCCTGCCGCCGCCTAAAGTCTTCGTGCAGGCTATCACCGCGAAAGAGGCCTCGGCTATGACGGACCTCGAAGTCGTGGCGCAATACTTCGAGCGCGAGCTCAAGACGAAGACGACCATCGCCCTCCCTACCGAGCATCGCCACGAAGTCACGATGAACCTCGCGATCGAGAACGCAAAGGAAGACTTGGCCAAGCGCCGCCGAGAAATAGGCGACATTCCCGCCCTTGAAGAGCTGCGCAAGGGTCTGGGGCTCTCATCCCTGCCCGCCCGCATCGAAGGCTTCGATATAGCGCAACTCTCGGGGAAGCATACCGTGGCCTCGCTCATCTCGTTCAAGAACGGCGTGCCCGACAAGAAAAACTACCGATACTTCAAGATAAAAAGCCTCGAAGGCGCGATAGACGATTTCGGTGCGGTGCGCGAAGCGGTCGGACGGCGCTATACGCGGCTCATCAACGAGGGCCTCGACCTGCCCGACCTCATCCTCATCGATGGGGGCGCCGGACAGGTATCGGCGGCCAAGGAGATCCTCGACGCGCTCGGCGTCGATTCCGACCTCGCGGGACTCGCCAAGCAAAACGAGGAGATATATCTACCCGACCGCTCAGAGCCTATAGTCCTGCCCAAGGACTCGCCCGCGCTGCGCGTCCTCGTCGCCGTGCGCGACGAGACGCACCGCTTCGCCACGGGCCTCAATCAACGATTGCGCGCCTCGGACCTCAAATTTGGCGTACTCGAGAGCATCGAGGGCGTCGGCGCGGCCAGGGCCAAGCGACTGATGAGCGTCTACGGCTCCCTCGATACGCTGGCGCAGGCGGAGGTCGCGGGCATCGCCAAGGCGGGCGGCATGGGCGTCGAAGTGGCGAAGCGCGTGAAGGAAAGGCTCTCGGACAGGTTGGCGCCGGGGCGAATAACGTGACGACAAAGCGAAAGGCATCGGCTCAAGCGCGGGCACATACCGCGCGCGTATGTAGTATATTGGAGGCATGAAGCCCATGGCGGACGCGGCGCCGAACTTCGACGAACGATGGACCTATCGCGATTATAAAAACTGGCCCGACGATGAGCGTTGGGAGCTCATCGATGGGGTGGCCTATCTTATGGGCGCCCCAACAGTGCGCCACCAGCGGATAGTAGGAGATATCTATCTCTCCCTGAGGTTGTTCCTCGAAGGCAAACCATGCGAAGCCTTCTTATCGCCCTTCGATGTCCTTTCGCTTGCCCCGGGCGAGGAGGAGGAAGACGACTGCTCTACCGTCGTACAGCCCGACATTCTCGTCATGTGCGATAAGTCGGGATTGAACGACAAGAATCTCCATGGTCTGCCCGAAGTGATCGTAGAAGTCCTCTCCCCCTCGACCTCGCGCAAGGACCAGCATGAAAAATTCTCGCTCTACGAAATGCGGGGGGTTCGCGAATATTGGATCGTCGAGCCGGAAGCCCTGTGGCTCTGCCTCTACGCGCGCGATGGCCAGGGCAAGTTGAGGGAAAAAGGCCTTCGCGAGAAGCTCGGCGATATGACGCAGATCGCGTCCTCGTATCTCCCTGGTTTCGTCCTCGATCCCACCAAGCTCTTCGCCTCGAGCTAGAAACGAAGGCAAGCCCTTCATTACTTACTCCAGATACACTTCCGCCAGCTCCTTCTGCAGCGCCGCATAGTTGGGGCAAAGCTCCGCGAGGAGACTATAGAAGCGCGGGCCGTGACGGCGGTACTTGAGGTGCGCGAGCTCGTGCATGATCACGCTTTCGACCACCTCGGACCTGAAGCGGAGCAGACGCGAATTGAGGGTGACGATGCAAGCACGGGAGTCGCAGCTACCCCAGCGCGAGCGCATGGTGCGCACGCGGAGCTCGGGCTTCGAGAAATGCCGGTCCGAGACCCGCGAGAGGCAGGCATCAAGCATGACTGGGAAGCGCAACGCGGCCTCTCGGGCGTAGAGGCGCTCGACCGCGGCGCGCACTTCGGAGATGTCCTCGGGGTCCTTGGCGGTGACGAAGACGGCCCCGCCTTGAAGCCGCGCCCGCGCCCGAACGCCCTTCTCCACGCGCAGGACGAGCTCCCCGCCGAGGAAAGGCAGGGAGCTGCCATCCTTCCACTCGGGCGCGGCGGCCCGAATGCGCGCCATGCGCTCGAGGTTGCGCTCGACCCAGAGGCGGCGCCGCTCGAGAAAGTCGCGGAGAAAAGGCTCAGGAGTATCGGAGGGAGCCTTCATCACTAGGGAGAGATCGGGATTGACCTGGAGCGAGACCGTCCGGCGCGGGGAGCGGACGAGGAGCGCCCGTAGATTGCCCGACTCGATCTTGCCCGTAGTAGTACGGCCATTTTTTGCCATCGCCTACCTACCTCCGGTTGAGAAGATGACGAAAAGCGTGTATTCTGACTAGGCTACACGCACAGGTCAGACTAAGGAGCAGAAATGGACACCAAAGCCCTCGAAAAAGTAGCCCTGAGCGCCAGGGTTCTCGCCATGGACGCCATTCAGGAGGCCAATTCAGGTCACCCGGGGCTCCCCCTCGGCTGCGCCGAGCTCGGCGCCTTCCTTTATGGCCAGGCCCTCAAGCACGACCCCTCCGACCCCGCATGGATAGACCGCGATCGATTCGTCCTCTCCGCCGGCCACGGCTCGATGTTCCTGTATGCCCACCTTCACCTCGCGGGCTACGCAATAAGCCTCGACGACATTAAGACTTTCCGCAAGATAGGCTCGAAGTGCGCCGGACACCCTGAGTTCGGCATGGCGCCCGGCGTCGAAACGACGACCGGCCCCTTGGGCCAGGGCATCGCGACAGCGGTCGGCATGGCCATCGCCGAGAGCATGCTCGCCGCCCGCTTCAATACCGCCAGGCGCAAGGTCATCGACCATTACACCTACGTCCTCGTCGGGGACGGCTGTCTCGAGGAGGGCGTCGCCTCCGAGGCTTCCTCACTCGCGGGACACCTCAAGCTGGGCAAGCTCATAGTCTTCTACGACTTCAACAAGATCACCATCGACGGCTCCACCGAGCTCGCCTTCACCGAGGATACGGGCAAGCGCTACGAAGCCTACGGCTGGCAGGTCCTCCGCGGCGACATGTACGACTACGCGGGCCTCGAAAAGCTGGTCGCCGAGGCCAAGAAGGATACCGATCGCCCCACGCTCATCATGCTCAAGAGCATCATCGGCAAGGGCTCTCCCAAGAAACAGGGCACCGCGGGCGTCCACGGCTCGCCCCTCGGAAGCGAAGAGCTTGCCGCCACCAAGGCCGCCATCGGCGCGCCGGCCGAGCCTAAGTTCTGGGTCGCCCCCGAGGCCTACGCCTTCTACGAGAAGCGCCGCAAGGAGCTCGCCTCCGCCCACACTGCGTGGAAAGCCGAGTACGCTGCATGGAAGTCAGAGGAGCCTGCGCTCGCTACCGAGCTCGAGTCCTTCTTGGCCGGCAAGGCCGCGAAAGCCTTGGACCTGCCCTCCTTCGCCAAGGGCGAGAAGGTCGCCACCCGTAACGCCTCCGGCAAGGTGCTCGCCGCGGTCAATAAGGCATATCCCAATTTTGTCGGCGGATCCGCCGATCTCACCGGCCCGAATGTAACGGCCATTCCCGAAGGCGGCGACTACAGCCCCGCCAATCGCGAAGGCCGTTATATCCACTTCGGCATCCGAGAGTTCGGCATGGCCGCCATCGCCAACGGTATATCGGTCCACGGCGGCTTCAGGCCCTTCGTCGCTACCTTCCTCGTCTTCGCCGATTACCTCAGGCCGGCACTCCGCCTCGCCGCTCTCATGAAGCAGCCGGTGATCTACGTTCTCACCCACGACTCGATCTTTATAGGAGAGGATGGCCCCACCCACCAGCCCATCGAAACGCTTGCGAGCCTCCGCGCCATACCCAACGTCCGAGTGCTCAGGCCCGCGGACGCGGAGGAGACAGCGGTCGCTTGGCGCATAGCCTTGGAGCGCAAAGACGGCCCGACCGTCATCGCCCTCTCGAGGCAGAATCTCCCCGTCTTCGAGAAGGCCGATCCCGACTGGGCGCACTCGATGGCTCTCGGCGCCTATGTCGTGAAGAACACCGAAGCAACCCCGGACACGGTCGTCGTAGGCACGGGATCGGAAGTCTCCATGGCCCTCGCCGCCGTCGACAAGCTCGGCGGGTCTTCCGCTTGCTCGGGAGTGCGCGTTGTCTCGATGCCCAGCCGCGAGCTCTTCCTCTCCCAGCCCAAGCCCATCCGCGACGCGATCCTTCCCATGGGAGCGCGCGTTGTCGTCGCCGAGGCGGGCGTCGCTCAGGGATGGGAGGCCATCGCAAAGAGCGAGGACATCCTCTCGATCGACCGCTTCGGCGAGTCCGGCCCCGGGGACGAAGTCGCCAAGCACCTGGGCTTCACCGTCGATGCCCTCATTGCCAAGGTCAAAGGCTAGGCGGAAGATTATCTACTTATAGCAAGCCCCGCGTGGCGGCGAGCGACGGCTCACTGCCACACGGGGCCTATGTGCAAATTTTAGATCTCTCCACTATACTAGCTACGTGGAATCCGAACACAGTAACCAAAAAGTCGATCAATCCTACCTCGACCAGTTCAATTCAATGCAGAAATCGGGGGCGCTCGACGACCTCGACAATCTCCGCAACGAGAACCGGATTCTCGACAATCTCATCAACGATGCGGCCAAGCTCTATGCTCTCAGGTCTATCGAGGACATCATGTCATTCGTCATAGACCGGATACTCCAGCAGTTCATCCCGACCTACTTGCTCGTGATCTTCGAGTCGCAGAGGAGCAAGAACCTTCGGCAATACTGTTACGACAACCTGAAGCCGAGCGGGGGGACGCTCTCGGACGGCGCCTACGAGGCGATAAAGAGGCGCTTCCTCGACGCTCCCTACCCCTCCGACATCGCCGACCTCAAGCTGGGCGCCGCGGTCTCGATCGAGCTCGCGCACTTCGACCCGAGCATTATAGTGCCGCTTTGCGGTATCGAGGGTGTCTACGGTATCGCGGTGCTCGGCAACAAAATTTTGGGCACGCCCTACACCGAAGTAGAGAAGATGTATATCGATAAGTTCACCCGCTTTATCTCGATAGGCATCCAGAACAACCTGCATCACGAGAGCTCGATCACCGACGCGAAGACCGGCCTCTACAACCACGCCTACTTCACGCAGCGCCTCGAGCAGGAAATCGCCCATGCAATACGGCACGGAGCGAAGGCCGGCCTCATCATGCTCGACATCGACCACTTCAAAAATTTCAACGATACGTGGGGCCACCTAGCAGGCGACGAGGTGCTGAACGCGCTCGCTCTTACGCTCAAGCGGACGGTCCGCTCGGAGGACGTCGCCTCGCGCTTCGGAGGCGAGGAGTTCTGCATCCTCGCCATAGAGTGCGACGCGCGGACGCTTTTCGAAATGTCCGAGAGGATAAGGCGGGCCATCGAGTCGATGAAGGTGGTTTATAAAGACGAGGCCCTCTCGGTCACGGCGAGCCTAGGCTGCTGCTGCATCGATCCGGAGCTCAGGATCGGGCCCGACGCTTATATCGAGATGGCCGACAAGGCCCTCTACGCCTCAAAGAGCACAGGCCGCGACCGATCCACCATGTATCGGCCGCGGCTTTTCGACAGGGCGATGGAGATCAGGAACCGGGCCGAGTAAAGCCGCCGCCCTCGGCGGGGGTCACGGCTCGTTCGACCATCGCCGCCCCGCGGATTAAGCGTGCCCTCAGCGCTTGGCCGGCGCGCTCGATCCCTAGGAATCTGTAGAGGTCGTCCATTCCCTCGATCCGCTCTCCGCCGAGCTCGACGAGGATATCTCCCTCGCGGAATTCCGCTCGATAGGCTGGGCCTCCCTCTTCGAGCACGGTAAGGAATACGCCGCACTCTCCGGATAGCCCATGATAGCGCAGGATCTTCCTTGGCAGACTCACGCGCTGCCCGCCGAGGCCTAGGCGAGCGCGTCTGACACGCCCGAGCGTTATCAGCGCGGACGCGACGAGCCTGGCCGTGTTGGACGGTATGGCGAAGCAGAGTCCTTGGGCAGGCAAGACAACCGCGGTATTGACGCCGATGACCCTGGCCCGAGAGTCCACGAGGGGCCCTCCGGAGTTCCCGGGATTAAGGGCTGCGTCCGTCTGTATTACCTCCTCAATCAGCCTTCCCTTCGAAGATCGAATCGAGCGGCCCAAGGCCGATACTACGCCCGCGGTCACGCTGCTCTCGAATCCCAAGGGATTGCCTATGGCTATGGCCAACTGCCCCGGACGTAGGGCCGATGAATCGGCGAAATCGAGGCATGGCATGCCCGACACCCCGATGCGCAACACGGCGAGATCGCTATCGGGGTCGTCACCGACGACGCGAGCCTCGTGCCTCGTTCCGTCACGTAGCCTGACCTCAAGGCTCGAGGCCCCATGCACGACATGGCTGTTCGTGAGGATGAAGCCGTCCGGCGCTATGGAGAACCCCGAACCGGAACCGGTATTGTCGGCCCGAATGTTGACGACCGATGGGCCCGCCTTCGCGGCGGCATCGGAAACCGCCCGCGAATACTCGTCCAATAGACGCTCGTCCTCGGATTTTTCGATAGCTTCCATCTCGACCGTCATATGTGGACCTCCTCGCGCTCTAAAAATACGAACGCGGGAACCCGGTGGGGACTATCCCTTCGTCTAGGCCACACTCGAGGGAGAAAGCCGTATTTTATCCTAAGGCCGGTCCAGATCGGCGAAGGGGAATGCGATGTTGAAAGAATTCTCGGAGGAATGCGCGAATCTCGCGGCAGACGCCGCGCGTCGACTTGTCTATATCGGTGGGAACGGAATTGCGGGAAGGACGGGAATACTGCGCGGGCCGCGACAGGTCGTGAGCCTCGCGCGAAGCGCGCGCGACGGCGAGGAAGTGGAAGTGATCGGCCCGGGGGAAGAGCGACGAATCACGAAAGTCAAAGCCTTCGACTCGAGCACTGGTCTCGTCGTCCTTGAGGCCGATCGAGCATGGGAGGGGATAGGCGAGTGGGCCATAGCGCCTCAGCCGTCGATCGGCGCCTTGACCCTTACGGTCGCCTACCCTTCGCCCGACGGCCCGGAGGTTGCGCTCGGCAGCCTTCGCTTTTCGGGGGACAGGACACACTGGGGAAACCGTGAGGTCGATCCCTTCTTCCAGACCACGGTGTCGGCCTTTCCAGGATTCGCGGGCGCCGCCGTCATCGACGCAGAGGGAGCTCTTGTCGGCGTAGTCACTGAAAATGAAGACGGTAACGAAGGCTGGGCCATAGGCACAGTCGCTTGGGACTCGCTCGTCGAGGATCTTCTCCGCGACGGAAGCTTAAGGCCTTACCGACTAGGCCTTGGCCTCATGCCCGTAGTCCTCGCTCCCGCCCAGGCGAAGCTGGTCGGCCGCGACGAGGCCGCGCTCGTCATCTCCGTGCGGACCGGCTCTCCGGCTGAATCGGCTGGCTTCATGCCCGGGGATATCCTCCTCGAAGCCGACGGGCACCCTATCGATCGCGACGGCATAAACCTCGCCTCGATGCTCTCGGGAAAGAGCGCGAGCATTGCCTGCTTATCGGGCGAGAAGCGGGTCGATCGTGTGGCCCTGCCCGCGCGTGCGGAAGACTAAGATGGCGAGGAGCCACGGCGCGGGTCCCGTCAAGCTCTACGCCGGGCTCGTCGAAAGCGGCCTTCGCGCGAGAATCGACGCCGAAGGCATCGTTTGGGTCGACGACCCGGGCGATGCGGAGGCGGCGCTGCGCTCGGCCGAGGAAGAGCGCACGATCGCCTATCGGGGGCCGGCATTGAGCGCCAGGGAGGCGGAGATACTCGAGTATCTCGCCGACGGATGGAGCAACGAAGAGATCGCCGACCGTCTCGGCATCAGCGTGGCCACGGTCAAGTTCCATGTTGCGGGCCTCTTCCGCAAGCTCGGCGTAGGAAGACGAACGGAAGCGGTCCGCGAAGGGCTCAGACTGGGCATAGTGGAGATATAGCCCGCAATTATTCATACTGAGCGAGCATCTTGCGGAGACTCGCGGCGACAATCGGGCGCCACTCTAGCGGCTCGAGGAGCTCCGCACCCGGCCCGAGCCAGCGTACGAGCGCGGCCGCGTACTCGGGATGGTACTCGCCATAGGTCATAACGACACGGCCGTCCTTGGCGTCTTCGAAGCGCGCCTTACTGTAGAACCAATCCCGCTTAAGGCTCTCTGCTTGATCGGCCCGCATCGCGATGCGGGCTGGAGACGAGGCGCGCCACCTGTCCATCGCGCCGGCGAGCCACTTCCGGTCGAGGAGCTCGTCGACGTCGAAATCCGAGCGCACAGGAGGCATGGAACGACCGGGCCCGATGGAGAGGACTCTGTCCGAGCGCCAGGTGCGCCGCTCTCCCTCCTTACCCGTGGGGCGCCCGACCAAGTACCATCGGTCCCTGTCCCACAGAAGGCCCAAAGGCTCCACCTCGCGCGGAATCTCTTTGTCGCGATAGGGCGAACGGTAAGCGAGCATGACTCGCGAGCGCGCGAGGAGGGCCCGAAGAAAGGCTCCTACGACCTCGCCCTCGACGACAGGCGGCGGCCCTCCGCCCGTCTGGGGATCATCGCGCTCCGTATGAAAAAGATCGGAAGGCACTTTCTCGAAGCCGATGAAGCGGCCGGCCCTCTCCATAGTCTCGCGCGTCGATACGGGCAGGGCGGCGAGGAGCTTACGCTCGGCCATCTCCGCCTCCTTCGCGAAGGGCATCACGCGAAGGCGCCGCATGAGGATGAGCCCGAGCAGCAGGGAGACGGCCTCCTCGGTACCGAGCGTGACGGGCGGCAGGAAGTAACCCTCCCCGAGCCTGAAGCCGCCGGTCCTCCCCATCTCGGCGGACACAGGCACCCCGAGCGAAGAAAGCGTCTCGATATCGCGGTAGACCGTGCGTATGGAGACCTCGAAGCGCTCGGCCAGATCGGTCGCACAGACGACGCGACCGCCCTGCAAGAGGAGAAGCATGCCCATGATTCGGTCGACTCGGTTCATAATTATTTCAGGTAAAGTATGACATGAGATGACACAGGTATCTACTAATATCTGGCCACTACGGAGGCAGACATGACAAACATTGGACTCATAGCCGAGGGCCCTGCGGAAAACTCGGCAGTGCTCAAAGACGAACTCATGCTCTACGGCCAGTTCGTCGGCGACTGGAACTTCGACTGCGAGTACTACCACGAGAACGGCGCCACTGAGCACGCGTCGGGCGAGGGCCCGGGCGGACTCGGCGTAACGGTCAGGGTCTACGACAAAGAGGCGCGCGAATGGAACATCGCCTGGAGCGATTCAAAGGGGTTCTTCCTTCATCTGCGGGGTAAGCGCTTAGGCGACGAGATCGTCCAAGAAAGCAAAGGAGAAGGCGGCCTAAGGAAATGGTGGATTTTCTCCGAGATCGCCACCGACAGCTTCGTCTGGCGCGAGGAAGTTTCGCGGGACGGTGGACAGAGCCGCCGTCTCTCCGAAGTCATGAAATGCCGAAGAGCGCATTGATATGGCGGACAAAGTAGCCTATCTCTATGCATTCGACGGCATGGCCGACTGGGAATACGGTTATCTCGCGGCCGAACTCAACTCGGGCAGATATTTCGCGAAGAAGGGCGAGAGACTCGAGCTGCTGACTCTGGCACGAAGCGCCGAGCCTGTGCGTACCATGGGAGGCCTGTGCATCATGCCCGATCTCAGCCTCGATGACTTCGACGATGAACGCTGCGTCTTGCTCATATTGCCCGGTGGCGACTCCTGGTTCGAGCCGGGCCACGAAGCGATACTTGAAAAAGCTCGAAGCCTCCTCGAGGGCGGTGTCACCGTGGCGGCCATCTGTGCCGCGACTGTCGCTCTAGCGCATACGGGTGTCCTCGACGAAAGGGATCATACGAGCAACGACCTCGGCTTCCTAAAAGCGGTCTGCCCCAAGTATCGCGGAGAGGCGCACTACAAGCATGAGCCCGCGGTCATCGATCGCAATCTCATCACCGCCAGCGGAGTCGCCCCGCTGGAATTCGCGAGCTGCGTCCTGCAGGCCCTCGGCCTTATGTCCAGCGAGGCGCTCAAGGCGTGGAACGGCCTCTTCAGGAGCCACGAACCGCGGTATTATTCGCAATTGATGGACGCTATCGGGAAGGCGAAGGTAGGGAGGGAAACTGCATGACGCTACGATCGAAAGGCGGCATCGCCTACGAGGAGCGAGGATCAGGCGCGGCCTTCGGCGATGGATCGCTACTGCGCCGGAGCGGAAGCCTTCTTATTCGATCGCATGGGCGCAGCGGGCGAGCCCTTCGATTCTCTCTCCGAAGGGCCTGCCTGCTTCTTCCTCGGCAGGCAGGATTCCAGCGTCGGCTGGCGCGACGCGCTCAGGCTCGCTGAACGATATCCGCGCGCGAGCTACCACGTCCTCGACGGAGCCGGGCATAACGCCCAAATAGAGGTGCCCGAAGCCTTCGCGGCCGCGTTCAAGACGTGGCTTGCCGATTGCGAGGCGACGAATCTTCCAGCTTCTTGAGCTTGCGCATCTCGCGCAGTAGGAGTATCCCCGTTATGACGAAGGATAGTCCGTCGGAAACGGGCTGCGCGTTCCATACTCCATCGAGTTTCCAGAAGAGCGGCAGAATATAGATCAAGGGAACGAGGAAGATGAATTGCCGCGATAGCCCGAGCACGAGGGACTTCAGCGGCTTGCCCGAAGCCATGAAGAATCCCGCGCCCAGTACCTGCATGCCCATGAGGGGCAGGAGTATGAAGTAGTGGCGTAATGCGTAGACGCCCAGGTCGCCCAAGCCCGAGTTCGGCCCCGCGAAGAGGGAGACGAAGGCGCCGGGAAAGAGCTGGACAGCGGCGAAGCAGAAGAGCGAAAAGGCGGTCGCGGCGGCGATCGCCGCAAACTCGGCCTTGCGTACGCGGCCGTAAAACTTCGCGCCGATGTTGTAGCCGACGATCGGCTGCATGCCCATGTTCATACCGATGAGCGTCAGGAATACGAGGTTCGAGATCGCGAAGACGATGCCCATCGCGGTGACCGCCGCATCGCCGCCGTATCGCTCGAGCTGGTTGTTCATGATCCCGCTCGTGACCGCCGAGGCCAGGTCCGAGAGCGCGGTGGCCGAACCGAGCGCCATGATCGACAAGGCGATATCGAAGCGAGGGATGAAGTTAGCCCACTTGAGCTTCAAGAGACTCTTGCCCGAGAGATAGTAGGCGACCACCCAAATCGAGCCCACGCCCTGCGAGATCACCGTCGCGAGGGCCGAGCCCACGATACCCATCTTGAGGACGAAGATAAAGAGCGGGCATAGGATCACGTTGAGGGCGGGCCCGATAAGCTGGGTCACCATCGCGACCTTGGGATTGCCCTCGCTCCGTATGAAGCCGTTGAGTCCGTTCGAGATCGTCGCGAAGGGCGTTCCCAACAGGATGACGAGCGAGAAGGAGCGCGCATAGGGCAGCACTTCCTCGCTAGCGCCGCAGACTCGCAGGATAGGATCGAGGAAGGCGATGCAGATGATCGCGAGGATCACCGAGATGCCCATATTGAGGGCGAAGCCGTTGCCGAGCACGAGCTCGGCCTTGTCGCGCCTCTGCTCGCCAAGGCTGATCGAGATGCGCGCCGACGCACCTACGCCGATGAGCACGGCGAAGGCGATCTGAACGAGCTGCAGGGCGAATGCCACCGTTACGCCCGCAAGCGCGATCGTGCCCACGCCGCGCCCGAGGAAAATGCGGTCGACGATATTGTAAAGCGCGCCCACGACCATGCCGACGATCGATGGCAGGGCGTATTTCGCGAGGAGAGGTCCGATGCGCCCCTCTCCCAATTGTTTGGCTGAATCCATTGTCTAGTCCTCCAGTTTCTTGAGCAGCTGTGCCGTGGAGCGGAGCTGCCGTATGAACTCGACGCGCTCGGCCTCCGAGAACGACGCGAAGCGCGACTCGAGCTTGGCTTCCATCTCGCGTGCCTTCACATCACAGAGCTTGCAGCCGGCCGCGGTGAGCATCACCTTCATGCGCCGCCGGTCCTCGCTGTCGCTCGACCTCTTCGCGAGCCCCTCAGCCTCGAGCGCGTCGATGATGCCCGTGAGGCTCGCCTTGGTCATGTTCATCGCGTCACCGAGCTCCGTGGCGGTCTGCTCGGGCCGATGCACCAGCATGAAGAGAACCTTGACCTGGCTCCTGGTAAGAGGATGCTTCTTCCCTCGCGCGGGGCGGAAAATCGAAGCGATCTTGTCGTTGTACTGTTCATCGAAATCAAGGATGGCGTCCGCGATTTCATTCGTCCTAACCTTGGGCATGGAACCGACCTCTTATATTTGCTTAAATAATAGATAGTCAATTACTTAATTATTGTCAACCAGGAACGCGCTCCAGGCTCGATCTGCGCAGCCCCCAGAGACCACCGGCGGCGGGAGGTGTCTAAGGATTGACTTTTATATCGCCCATTATTATGTTGCATACAATATATAGGAGGTTCATATGAAACAATCCCTCTTCGAGCTCTCGGCTAAAGCCAATGACGGTAAGGAAGCGCTGCTGGCGGCGTATGCCGGAAAAGTCACGCTCGTCGTCAACACCGCGAGCAAATGCGGCTTCACGCCGCAGTACGAAGGGCTCGAGGCCCTGTACAAGAAGTACAAGGATCAGGGCCTGGTCATCCTCGGGTTCCCCTGCGACCAGTTCGCACACCAAGAGCCCGCGGGAGACGAAGCGATAGCCCAATTCTGCAAGGTCAACTTCGGCGTCACCTTCCCGCTCATGGCCAAGATCGAGGTAAACGGTCCCGGCACGCACCCTGTCTTCGAGTTCCTGAAAAAGAAGGCTCCCGGCATGGTCGGCGGGAACATCAAGTGGAACTTCACGAAGTTCCTCGTGGGCCGCGATGGCAAGACCGTGAAGAGATTCGCCCCGACGACGGAACCAGTGAAACTTGAGAAGTACATCGAAAAGGCGCTCGCAAAGGCCCCAGCGGCGGCGCTGTCGGCATGAGCGCCCCCGAACTTCTCCTGTCGAACCAGCTTTGCTTCCTCGTACACAGACTCGATTTGGCCATCGGCGCTAAGTATCGTCCTGTTCTCGCGGAAATCGGCCTAACCTACGGCCAGTACCTCGCTATGCTCGCCCTGTGGGAGCGCCGGGAGCTCGGCATAGGCGAGCTGTGCGCAATGCTTGACCTCGACACCGGGACGGTCTCGCCCCTCGTGAAACGGCTCGAAGCCGCGGGGCTTGTGGAGCGCGAGCGGCGGGAGGATGACGAACGGGCCGTTTCGGTGAAGCTTACGGCGGCGGGCGCTGCCCTCGGGAAGAAGGCGCGCTCGGTGCCCAAGACCCTGTCCTCGTGTTTACTTACCGACGAAGCGGATTACGGCGAGATGCGCGCGATGTTGGAGAAAATGCTCGAGCGCGTCGAGGGCGATAGGCCGCCAAGGACGCACTGCCCCCTAAACAGTCGGGCGTCCTGAAGCCTCCGGGATGGCGTCGCTCGCCCGATCCGAGAAGCGCTCGAGACTCGACTTGAGCGACTGGATAGTGTCGAGATTTTCTCCGCCGAGCCTTTTCACCTCGTCGGAGTCCTCGCGTATCGCGACGAAGCTTTTCGACATCTCGGAAGTCTCGACGCGGACGCGCGAGGCGATCTCCGATACAGAGTCCATGCCCGCAAGGGACTCGCTCATGCCTTCGCAGGATCGGTCCACGACCTGATCGGTCGACCGCGTGAGGTCCGCCACCGCCTCGACCGCGGAGACTACGTCCGAGGAGCCCGCTGAGAGCTCCTGTACGCTCGATAGGAGCTCGTCGAGCATGAGGCTCACGCCCCGGATGTCCTCGCCTATCGTGTGAAAGGATTTCATGGCCTCGCCGCTGTTGGCGGCCGCCGCAGTGACCGCGCTTTCGACTTCCTTGAGGGTATCAGCGATGATGCGCGCGCTCTTCGCGGTCTCGACCGAGAGCGAGCGGATCTCGTTGGCGACGACCGAAAAACCTTTGCCGGCCTGGCCGGCATGCGCAGCCTCGATGGATGCGTTCATACCGAGGAGATTGGTCCGGTCAGCGACATCGCCGATGATGGCGGAGAGCTCGGCAACGCGACGGGCAGAGTCCTGTATCTGTTCGATGGACTTGCCCATGGTCGAGAGCACGCTCTCGCCCGAGCGCGAAGTCTCGACGAGCTCGCGCACCGCTTCCTTCTTGGCGGCCGCCTGCTTCCCGAGCGAGGTCGCGGCGGCGGCCATCTCCTCGATCGCCGAGGAGGCGCGAGAAACCTCGGCCGAATAGCGCGTGAGCGCTACCTTCACCTCGTTCTGGCAGGATCCGGTCTTTTGATTGGCCTCGCCGGAACGGCCGAGCGCCTCGTCAAGCTCGTCCATGCCCCGGGCGATGCCCTCGAGCCGGGAGCTCAAGTCCTCGATCGAACCGATCGTGCGCGCCACGCTCGAGGAGAGGCTCTCGCCGATGCGCTGCGACGACGACTGCGCGGCGGTCATCGCCTCTCCGAGCTCCTCGTAGCTTCGTTGAGCCACGGCCGCCTCTCGCTCCACGACGCGGATGAGACCGCTCGTGAGGCTGACGATATAGGCCGATACCGCGGCGCCGATGATGGTCATGAGCGAAGAGACCGACAGGTTCTGGATGGCCAAAACCGTAACGACATTATTATCCTTCGGGAAAGAATCCACCCAATAGATCACTTCGATCGAGGCCAGGTTGAGCGCGCCTATGATAATCGCCTGCATAGGCCTGTCCGCCACAAGGGTCGTGACGATCAACAGGAAACAGCCGAGAGTGCCCATTACGTAAGCATTGTAGACATTCGACGCGTTCTCGCCGAATTTGATCGCTACGAACATTGCCGCCATGAGGCCATAGAGAAAGAGCGACGAGGCTACGTGGTATTTGCCCAAACGAAGCATGACGAGCACGAAAAGGCAAAATACAATAAGACCGACGAAGGTGAAGGCCGGGACGACCGAGTGAGTGACCGCCATCAGTATGGCGAAGCATAAGGAAACAACGCCGAACCCAATCCCGAGGACCGCGAGGATGCGGCTCTTCTTGCGTACTTGGAGGGATTCGCGGGCGTATACGTTCGAGAAAAAGTCGAGGAAACGAATGGACATTTTTTTCTCCTACATTCCCGCCCACGACCAGATCGGACAGGAAGTCAAACGAAATGCTTTTAGAAAATCTTAGTACAGCTCATGACTCATTTCAAGATCTCGCGCAGCGGCGATAGTCGGCCTGATAGCGTAATCGACCATCGTGTCGTAGTACGCCCGATTCCGCGAGTACTCGGCCTTGTAGATGATGTCCGACGCCTCGATAGCCCGATCGATCGCGAGGACGCCGTCGAGGTGATCGATCTCGTGCTGCAAAAGCTCGGATGTGGCCTGGTCGAGCCCCGGCCACTCTTTTCGATTTCCGCCCTCGTCGAGGTACTCGACGTCGATTGACCGATGTCTCTCGACCCTGACCACCAGGTCGGGGAAGGACATGCAGTCGTCCCACATCCTGAAGGCTTCGGGGCTGCGGCGAACGATTCTCGGGTTGACGATCACGAAGGGCCCGCCGCCCAGGTTCAAGGCGATCATCCGCCGCGCGATGCCTATCTGGATGGCGGCGATCCCGCGCCCGAAGCCGTTACGAGCCCTGAAGTCCTCGAGCGCTTCTTTGAGATCGGCGATATCACCTTTGAAGGATGCACTGGCGAATTCGCACACAGCCTCGCTCTTTAGTCGGAGCGTCGGGCTCCCGAGCAAAAGCACTGGTTTAGCCATGGTAGCTCCCCCCTAAGAATCGGTACGCGCAAAATCGGACAGCACTATCCCCTTGCGAAGCAGGATATTCCCATGCACGCGCGAATCGTTCGTTTGGATAGTCGCATACGCGCCTCTCGTTCTAGCGTAGAATTGATCCCGCGGTATCTTTTCGATGCCCCGTCCATCGTCGTAGTCTTGCGTGATCCTCGCGAACACGTCCCACATCAAAGGCTCGACATTATATTGATCGTCGAGTTCCATCATCGCCGTCGGGGGAGAGGAGCCTTCGTTGTCCAAGGGGAAGTATTTCAACAACTCTTCCAATAATGCGTCGTTTCCTGCGATCTCCGAGTAAATCCGTCGTTCGCCGATCGCGGCGCCTATATAATTAGCGTCCAGGATGGCCAACTCGTCCTTATGCCCCATCCTATAGATGGCCTCGTAGATATCCGGGGTTATAATGCTCGAGATTCTCAACAGCATGATTCCCACCTCTACCTGAAAATCTTAACCGCCAAGAATATCCCGAAAAAGACGATAAACACTATGAGAACGAGCAGATTGATCCGGTTTCGCATGCGTGCCCCTTTCCGGCGCGATGAGTCGGTCCCTTGAGTCGATCGCCCGCTCATCAGCTAGCGCTCCAACTTGCGGTACACAATCCGGTGCGGCCTGTCGGCCTCGTTGCCGAGCTGCGAGCGGCGCCAGTCCATGAACTCTGTGAAATTGCCGTCGTACCAGATAGCCTCGCTGTTGCCCTCGAAGGCCAGGATGTGCGTGCACACCCGGTCGAGGAACCAGCGGTCGTGGCTCACGACGAGGGCCGCTCCGGCGAAGTCGTCCAGTGCCTCCTCGAGGGCGCGCATCGTGTTCACGTCGAGATCGTTCGTCGGTTCGTCGAGGAGGAGGACGTTTGCGCAATCCTGCACCATCATCGCCATGTTGAGCCTGTTACGCTCGCCGCCGGAGAGCACGCCGACCTTCTTCGACTGGTCCGTGCCCGAGAAGTTGAACCAGGAGCAGTAGGCGCGGCTCGGGACCTCGCGCTTCCCGAGCTTGATGATGTCGAGGCCTCCGGAGAGCTGCTCCCACACTGATTTCTCAGGGTCGAGGTTCTTGCGCATCTGGTCCGCATAGCCGAGTTTAACGGTATCGCCCAACTTTATGGTTCCGGCGTCCGGCTTTTCCTCGCCTGTGATCATCCGCAAGAGCGTCGTCTTGCCCGCGCCATTGGGGCCGATGAGGCCGACGATCGCCCCGGGCGGGATCTCGAAGGAGAGGCCCTCGTAGAGGAGCTTGTCGTCGTAGGACTTCGCGATCCCCTCGGCCTTGATGACCACATTGCCGAGCCTGGGACCAACGGGGAGCATCATGCGCGTTTCCTTGACTTTCTCGCGGCCTTCCTCGTTCACGAGCTTCTCGTAGCGTTCGATTCGGGCCTTGGACTTCGCGTGCCTGCCCTTCGGGCTCATCTGCACCCACTCGAGCTCGCGTTCCAGGGTCTTCGCGCGGGAGGACTCTCCCTTCTCCTCCATCTCGAGCTGCTTGGCCTTCTGGTCGAGCCAGCTCGAGTAATTGCCCTTCCAGGGGATGCCCTCGCCGCGGTCGAGCTCGAGTATCCAGCCCGCCACGTTGTCGAGGAAGTAGCGGTCGTGCGTGACCGCGATGACCGTGCCCTCGTACTCGCGCAGGTGCTTCTCGAGCCAGGCCACCGTCTCTGCGTCCAAGTGGTTCGTCGGCTCGTCGAGAAGCAGGATGTCGGGCTTCTTCAAAAGAAGGCGGCAGAGCGCCACGCGCCTGCGCTCGCCGCCGGAGAGCACATCCACGACCTTATCTGCCGGCGGACAGCGCAGTGCGTCCATCGCGAGGTCGAGCCTCGCGTCGAGGTTCCAGGCGTCAGTCTCGTCGAGCTTCTCTTGTATCTTCGCCTGCCGTGTCGCGAGCTTGTCGAAGTCAGCCTCCGGGTCGCCGAAAGCCTCGTTCACCTTGTCGAACTCCGCGAGGAGGTCGACGATCTCCTGCACGCCCTCGCTCACCACTTCCTTCACCGTCTTGCCGCTCTCGAGATAGGGCTCCTGCTCGAGGATGCCGATCGTATAGCCCGGCGCGAGGCTCGTGTCACCGAGGAACTCCGTGTCCCTGCCCGCCAGTATCTTGAGGAGGCTCGACTTGCCCGAGCCGTTTAAGCCGATGACGCCGATCTTGGCGCCGTAATAGTAGGAGATGCGGATGTCCTTGAGCACGGTCTTGGTCCCGTATCTCTTAGTCACCCGATCCATCGTATAGATGATCTTCTTGTCGTCGACGGTAGTTGCCATGTGTGGACTATAGCAGGAAAGGCTAGATTAAGGGTAGAGATGGGCGTTGTTGCATGGATACCGCCAGGGGTCTTGTGGACGACAGCTGGAGTAGTCCATCCGAATACGCCATACCTCAGCTATGTCCAATAACTACAGCATAAAATGTCGCCACCATATTTCTAAGATGTGGGTCGCCGATGATGCCATCGCTCACTGGCAAGCGGCGCCTCGACGTACCCCGGCGGACAGCCCTGCTATCCGGATTTGGCCATTGAAACAGGCTTGATGCTACGCATGGTATTTCATCTTCCGCTACGTCAAACAGAGGGATTGGTGTCCTCGATTTTCAGGCTCCTTGGGTTATCGCTTGCTGCATCCGACCACAGCACCTTGAGCCGCAGGGCGATGAACATGAAATCGATTTCGAAAGGCTATTGCCTACCCGCAGGGCCAGTCCACCTATTTTGATAGACAGCACTGGGTTGAAATTCTATGGGATTTCTTCCGCCTATCTCCCCTCGTATTGGATATCGAGCCAATTGGAGACCCACGCGAGCGGCGCGTTCCAGTTGATGGCCACTTCGTTCGTGGCGAAGGAGCCTATGATGTCGATATATCGCTTGGCTATCGGCACGCCCGAGAGATGGGCCGACTTCATCTCGGGATCCTCGATGTTCTTGTTCGGGCCTCCCGCGACTACGCCCGGCGGCGGAGCGACATACCCTGAGTCCGGATCGTTCGCCCACACGCGGTGATGCGGATGGGCGACGGGATAGACCCCGTACCCGGTGATAAAGCTCTTGCGCAGGCCGTTGTAGCCCAAAAGATAATCCATGGCCCGCACGACCGTGTCGCGGTATTCGGCCTTCTTTGTCGCATCGTAGGCAACGGCGAGGATGATCGCATTGTTGAGGACGCCGCTGTTGGAACCCCAGACGTAGCCGGCCGACTCCATGGGAACTCCATAGCCGCCGCTCTGCGCATCGCCTATGTATCGATCGGCGGTTGCGACGATTTGAGCCTCGAGGGATGCGAGATCGGCTTTATCGAGCTTTGAGGGAGCCGAGACGAGGGTGATGGTTCCCAGGGCCGCGGTATCCGCCCAATTCATCGCGTTCGCCTTCCTAGCCTCAAGGCCAGGAAAGTTTTTCCAATAAGGCGAAGCCTTCAGGTACTGAAGATATTCTCCGTCGCCGGTAGTCGCGAATAGCTCGGCTGCGGCCCAGAAAAACTCATCCGACACATCGCCATCGTCGTAGTTGCCGCCGCCGTCGCCAGGGACATTGCCCGCGAAGAGGCTCGGATAATGCAGCGCAGCCTTCCACGCCGTTTGCGCCGCGGCAAGGCATTTCTTGGAGAAGGAGGGATCCATCGCGGCCCACAGGCGCGAGGCCTGGGCGGCGCACGCGGCGAGGTTGAGCGTGGCGGCCGTGGAGGGCTCGTAGACGAAGCGCCCCCAGGCGCAAGCGTCTTTGCGTTCGAGGTTGTTGTCCATTGAGGTCGGAAGGGCACTCGGCATGGCGGACCACGTGCGATCGTGGAGCTTATGGAAACACATCCCCGCCGACGGACTCCCCTCCGGTATCTGCATGTTCAGCATGAACTCCAGTTCCCAGCGGGCTTCGTCCAGGATATCGGGATAGGCGTTTCCGCTCTCGGGGATGGTCAGCTGGCCGTCCTTAAAATGGCTTGGGTTTCTCTCGTAGGCATTCTGCAGCGTCCATACCGAGATGCCACCGTTGACCACGTATTTCCCAAAGTCCCCAGCGTCGTACCATCCGCCCGAGCCATTCACGAAGAAGTCGTAGGTATCCCACTTCTTGCCTTGCGCGTCCTTGCCGTCGAAGACCGCGACCTTGGCGTCGGAGAGATGCCCGGCATCGCGCGCCCAGGTCTTGCCCGCGTACTCCGGTTTAAGCTCGACGCCGCTTCGGCTCCGGTAGAAGTACTTCAAGGAATCGACGGACAGATCCTTCATGATGTCGTCGCCGATATGAAACACGGGGCCCTGGGTTCCCCCGATGATCAAATAATAATTGCCGGGCGTACTGAATGAGGAAAAGTCCGCGACATGGAGCCTATCTCCGGACAGGAAATCGAATACGTCCGGCCTCGTCATGCCGTGCGCAACTTCCTTTTTGCTCTTCGCGTCCATGAGAGACCATTGTAGTAGCTCTTCGTCGAAGCTGGCGAGCGAGCCGATCTTCTTGCCATTCGAGAAGTAGCCGATTTGATTCATGGACAGGGCAGGCGCTACAGGTTCGGCCGAGGCGACCGGCACCGGCACGGGAGCGGCCTCGCTGGGTTTCGGTACGTCGGCGCTGCCGACCTTGAAGAAGAGCGCGCGACCGAACAAGCTCGGATTCTGCCATGAATTGTCGGATGTATCGGCGAGAGACCAGATCAGCTTGACATCGCGGTCTTTGACCGAGGCGCCGTTCAATTGGGCCTGGAAGCCGATCTCCTTGCCATGCACGGGTACGAACTTCGGGTCTAACTTGACCGCGCCCTCGAAGCCCCATCCGTCTTTCGTCTTGAAGACCTTTGCCTTCAGGGGATGCAGGTCGAGATTGCTGCCGGAGACTTTGAGCTTCGTCAGGTCGACGTTGCCGATATCGGCCGGCGTGACGCGGTACTGAACTATATCGCGGCTATATTTCTTCGCGCTGAGATTCCCGCTTAGGTTGATGTAGAACTCCATGGAGTCCTCGTTCCATGTATCGGCCCCATGCATATTCGCTATGATATTATTGTCTTTCGCCAGCATGAGTACGTAGAGATTGTCCTCGTCGGCTGCCACGGCGAATTGGAAACTACCGTTTTTGGCCGGGTTCTTCGAGACGGAGGGGCCGCGATCGACGTATTGAAGCGGGACATTCGTCCAATCGTCGAGCTTGCCGTCGAGCGATATGGTTACAGGGTACGGGATGTAAACGGCCTTGCCGCTAATCTCGGAGGGAGCGAGGGCTCCGGGAGCCATGGCCCCCTGCGCTTGCAGAGCGGTCGGGATAAGGAGAGAAAAACAAAAAAGCAGCGACCACAATAAATGGGGCTTTTTCTGGGAGTTTTCCATGTTCCGCGTCCTTCGGATGAAGTAATTATTCAGCGCAACTCATAATACTGCGGTTTGCGAAAAATGCAACGACCTTTATAGCCCCGACCCCGCTTGCGTGGGATCGGAAAAACGGCGAGAATTGCTTACATGGACGTCAAACCCTTGGTTTCCGGCGGGGGGGGCACTATGCTGGCTTCCTCGCATGGCGCCTTGTTAAGCTTAACGAGTCATGAAGGAGCAACCGGCGCCCGCATGACTCGCGACGTGGGCCATGTCTGCGGTCCCTATTGCCCGCTTCATTTCTATTCGGTGACGAGAGCGCAAGGCGGCAGTCTCGACATCCTCGCGTGAATCAGAGTTCATCACGCCGCTTATTTGAGCTCTTTCTTCCCGTTTTTTCGCTTAATCCCGTCGGCAATTGATAGTATGGAATAATAACAGACAAACATGATGCAAGGGATCACTATTATCTGTACGGCATTTATATTCTGCATCGCTGCCCTCCCGTCAAAATCTACTAGATTATCTGTATTGCCACGGCTTCATACTCTTTGCGGTTAGACGCATATATCGACTCGGAAAGGATGGCTATTCGGTACTCCGGAAGGTCGAACTCCGTGGCGATCGATAGATGCTGGGGCAGCTCCGGCGTCTTCTCCAGGACTTCGGCCAAGCGTGGATCGTTCGCAAGGACTAGCACTCCGCCGGACCAAAGGACGAGGCGGAACGCCAAGAAGCGACCTCCACGGGCAATCATCATAGGCGGAGTCTGTGGCTCATTGGCCGCGATAGCCTGCTTTGCCTCCAGCTTTATCATCCGCGCCTTCGCATCGGGAACGGTTTCGTTCGTCGCGAGGGATACCCAATCGAGGAGTTTGTCGCGGACGGTGTGGATGTCGGGCAGGCTCGATAGAGTCTCTATAGTCTCGCTCCCCGAGATCGCCTTGGCCAGGTTAGAGATTTCTTTCAGATAGCTGTTACGCTCGCTGTCCGGGACGTAATACATGACGACGAGGTGAACGCTCTTGCCGTCGGGAGCTCCATAGGCGATTCCCTTGGGCGACCAACCCACGGCGCAGCGGAGCTCGCCCTCGAGTGATGTGCGGCAATGCGGGCAGGCAACGCCTTTGCCGAGGCCGGTGTTGGATTGCGTCTCGCGCTCCAGCGCGCTTTTCAGGAGGTCGCTCTTGGTTCCTATGTCCGGGATCGCCTCGATGACGTTCGCCAGGAACTCGAAGGCCTTGTCTTTGTCCCCATCGGGGAGCTCTATGAGGCGGCCCTCTTCGAGGGCTTCGAGCAAACTTTTCATATCGATCAACCTTTCTCCGGCCTATGGGCCGGCGTTCTATTAGCTTCGATCCTATGGTTGAACCATGTCTTCACTCCGTGCGTCAGGCACGAATAAAGGATAAGATAACCGAGGCAGAAAGGCCAGAAGACGGCCGGAAGCGGCACCAAGCCGAAGGCCTGTGCTAAAGGCGTGTACGGTAAGGCCGCGCCGACGCCCATGATGAGCAAGGTGGTGACCATGAGGGACAGGCTGGCCCTGCTCTGGAAGAAGGGCACGCGATTCGTCCTGATGATGTGGACGATGAGCGTCTGAGTGAGCAGCGACTCCACGAACCAGCCCGTATTGAAGAGGTGCGCCGCGTAGGACGTGTTGGGATCGTCGCTCTTGTAGATCGACTGGAAGTACGCGGCCAGCTCGGGCGGGGCCTTGAGGTCGAAAAGGCGCTGGCATCCCAGGAAGATCCACATGAGGGCGAAGGTCGCGTAGTCGAATATCGAGCTGATCGGCCCGATCCAAAGCATGAAGCGCTTGATGAAGGAGATATCCCATGATTGAGGCTTCGCGGCGAACTCCGGATCGACGTTGTCCAGGGGTATTGCCGTCTGAGAGAAGTCGTAGAGGAGATTATTGAGAAGTATCTGCACGGGTTGCATGGGTAGGAAGGGGAAGAACCAGCTCGCTCCGACGACGGAGAACATGTTGCCGAAGTTGGAGCTCGCTCCCATCTTGATGTACTTGATGATGTTGTTGAAGGTTCGCCGACCCTCGATGATGCCGTCCTCCAGGACAAGGAGGTTCTTTTCCAAGAGGATGATATCCGCGGACTCCTTCGCCACGTCCACGGCCGTGTCTACGGAGATGCCCACGTCGGCCGCCTTCATGGCGGCGGCGTCGTTGATGCCGTCGCCCATGAAGCCCACTACGTTGCCTTGGGCCCGCAGGCCCTTGATTATGGCTTCCTTCTGATCGGGCGTCAGGTGCGCGAAGATGTCGTGCTCCCTGATGGTTCGGGCGAAGTCCTCGGCTCCCATGGCCGCAAGCTCCTTGCCGGTCACCACTCCATTGGACGCGAAGCCGACATCCTTGCAAACTTTGGCGGTAACGAGCTCGTTGTCCCCGGTGAGGACCTTGACGCGGACTCCGTGCTCTTGGAGTGATGCGATGGCCTTCTCCGCCGAGTCCTTGGGCGGATCGAAGAACGCCAAATACCCGAGCATCACCAGATTGTTTTCGTCCTGGACGGAAAATACGGTCTTGTCCGTCGAAAATTCGCCGTAGGCGATCGCCAGCACGCGATATCCTTGCGACGATAGGTTGGCGTATTCCTCGGTAATGTCGTTTTTTACGACGTCGATCATCGGGAAGATGTCATCGTCGATCTGGTACCTGTTGCAGGCATCGAAGATCGCCTCCACCGAGCCCTTGCAGATCAGCACGTTCTTGCCCTCGTAGTCGAGAACCACGCTCATCCGCTTACGCTGGAAGTCGAAAGGTATTTCGTCGACCTTCCGGCAGCTGCGCTCCACGTCCAGGTCGACGTGTGATAGGATGGAGATGTCCAAAAGGTTGCGCAGGCCGGTCTGATAATAGCTGTTCATGTATGCATAGCGGAGCACGTCGTCGGAGTGATGGTTGGAGACATCGACATGCTTCTCGAGGATGACGCGGTCTTGGGTCAAGGTGCCTGTTTTATCGGTGCACAGGATGTTCATGGCACCGATGTTTTGGATGGACTTGAGCTTCTTTACGATCACCTTTTTCCGGGACATGAAGATCGCGCCCTTCGAGAGGCAGACCGTGACGATCATCGGCAGCATTTCGGGCGTGAGCCCGACTGCCACTGAAAGACCGAAGAGGATGGCGTTGAGCCAATTCTTATCCTTCAGGCCTACTATAAGGAAGCAGATGCTCACCATGATCAGCATGAAGCGGATCATGAGGTAGACGAACTTCTTCACGCCCTTGTCGAAGTCTGTATCAACGTTCGGTGCGGACAGCCCCATCGATATCTGCCCCAGAAAGGTCCGCATGCCGGTATTGACGACCACGCCCTGGGCAGCTCCAGATACGACCGTGCTCCCTTGGAAGCACGCGTTCTGCATATCGAAGATCTCGGTCTTCGAAGGATCGGGTTGATAGTACTTCTCGATCGGAATGGACTCGCCTGTGAGGGCCGATTGGCTTACGAAGAAGTCCTTGGCCGTGAGGACGCGGAGATCCGCGGGGATGATGGAGCCGGCGGCCAGGACGACGACGTCCCCGGGCACGAGCTCGGACATCAGGATTTCCTCTTCCTTGCCGTTTCGCAGGACGATAGTGGTCGTCTGAACGAGTTTCTTAAGCTCGTCGGCCGCCTTGGACGACCGTCTCTCTTGGAAGTAGCTTAGGAAGACGCTAATCAGGATCATGCCACCGACGACGCTCGGCGTTATAAAATCGCTGGACGAGCCTAAATATGCCAAGATTTTCGCCAGGAAACTTTTGCCCGAAGCCCCTAACATAGCGGGGTCGAGGTTCATGAAAAAGGAAACGAAGAGTATCACGAGGAGCTGGATCACTAGGGGATCGGCGAAGCGTCCTAAAATCTCGGCCGCGGCGCTCTTCTTCCTCTCCGAGACGAGGACATTGGGCCCGACGGATTTTTTACGCTCGTCAGAGTCCTCTTCGCTTAATCCCGATCGGACGGATTTCAGCTCCTTGAACAGCTCCTCTTCGGTCATGAAGCAAGCGGCCCTCAAGTATTTTTCGTTTTCGGCCGTCGCGTTCGGTTTGGCTAAGGTTTTAATGGTCATAATACCCCCTCGAGCGGCCTAATGAAAATTTCGGCGCGGTTGGCCACGGCCGTATCGTCGTAGTGGGATGACGACGAGAAAGAAAGCATAGGAAGATCCATAAGTGGGTGTCCATCGAGCCTTTTATGCCCAACAGTGAACAATGCGTACTGGATTTTATGTGTAGGAAACATGATCCCCTCCATGCGGTTCTGGCGCACGGAGGGAAGCTACTTCGGAGAAGGAGCTTTCTTCGCCCGCGTCACCAGACCAGGTGTTTGATTTGACTACCTGGGCCTGCGTCCATGACGAAGAGCCTCCTGTATGGTTGGATTAAAATGTCGCCATGCGACATCAACATACAAATAGCACGATGCATTCTTTGAGTCAATCGTACAAAGCGGCCATCAAGGCGGCAGGCCGACAATTAGCACGCTGCCCTTCAGCCCCAAAATGTCGCTCTATCCTGACGTTCTGTCAAGGGAATAAGTCTTACCTGATAATATTTTACTTAATGAAACGCAGGTACTGCTCATACCCGCAATACCGCGTTTAAAAAAGCGACGGCCACTGGTAGAATTGTCCCTGAACAGATTGCTTGGCTAGTATAAGCCACCGATTCCTTTCAACATAAGCCTTGAACAGAGAAGTCGTATCATTGCATCCTCGAAAGCCTGGACGACGGGCTGGACATTCTGGCCTCCTGGGACTTTGTTTAAAAAGTTTCTTTTCGTACCCAAGCTCCGGTAGAATGGAGACTAAAGGATGAAGTATCCGGTTGGAGGCTCTGTATGTCCCCTGTGCTGACATACGCTAGCGTCGGGATGGCAATAGCTATCATTGCATTCCTCTTCGAGTATCTGCACATCCTACGCCCGGAACGATTCCTCAGGCTTTGCGCCCGCGGGTGGGTCTTCTTCGCGTTGAGGGTCCTGTTTTTGTTCATAGCTGCCGAATCGACTGCGCCTCTCTGGCCACAGACCGCGGCAGACGTCTGCGAGATACTATCGGCGGTCTTCCTGCTGGAAGGCGGATGGACGTTCGTCGGTCACCGATCTTTCCGGCTTTGGATGCCTTTATGGCTTGCCTACTGCGCAGGGCTGATTGTCTTTACCTGTTTCGGCGGGTCTTCGTTCATCTTGGGGGTGCTCAGCCATATCCCGGCCGGAGTCCTCTCGATCGCAACCGGTATCATCTTCCTGCAAAAAAAGTGGAGCGGCAGGCTTGGCAGGTCTATAGTCGGAACGTGCTTCATCCTGTGGGGACTGCACAAGTTCGACTTTCCCTGGCTCAGTGAAAATCCGGGCTGGCGCCTGACCAGCTTCTGGATTACGGGACTGCTTGCCGTATTCGTAGGGCTCGGAATGGTTTTGGTCTACTACGAGGACGTCCGGCACAGCCTGCAAGAGAGCGAAGCTCGTTTTCGAACGCTGGTCGAACACGCACCGGATGCCATCCTTGTGTTCGACGTCGACTCGGGTAGGTTCGATGAGGCGAACGCTAGCGCCGAGCGGCTGTTCGGCCGTAGCCGGGAAGAACTGTGTCGATCCGACATGGAGCATTTTACTCAACCGGACCGGCCCGATGGGCGCGACTTTTGCGAGATCTCGCCCGAGCATCAGACACGGGCCCTTGCGGGTGGGATCGTGCAGTTCGAACAGCGGATCAGGCGAACCGACGGCGAACCCGTGTACTGCGAGGTGTGCATTGTCCGTTTGCCGGCAGGGGACCGTCGTCTGCTCCGAGTCAGCTACACAGATATCACAAAGTACAAGCGAGCGGAGACCCAGGTACAGAGAGATCTCCAAGAAAAAGAAGTGCTTCTGAGGGAGCTGCATCACCGCACCAAGAATAACATGGCTATGATAACCGCGCTCCTCGGCTTGCAATCGAAGGGCACGGACGATGAGCGCGTGAAGGCCGCTTTCGACGAGATGGAGAACAGGATTCAATCGATGGCATTGGTGCACGAGATGTTTTATGCGGCGAAAGATCTCTCCAGTATCAACCTGAAAGACTACATCACCGATCTGCTGCAGGGCTTGATGAACAGTTTCGGGGCTTCAAATAGCCGGATCACCCTTGTTCCGAAGATGGTGGACATTTTCGTCTCCGTCGAGACAGCCATCCCCTGTGGGCTCATACTAAACGAGCTGATAACCAACGCGTTCAAGTATGCGTTTCCGGGGGAGAAGCGGGGAGAAATAACGGTCTCCCTGGGCCTGGGAGAAGACGGCGGGCTACTGCTGGGTGTAGTCGATGACGGCATAGGGCTGGCCCCCGGCTTCGATGCGAGGCGCGATGGGGGCATGGGTTTTCAGATAGTCTTCGCCTTGGCCGAATCGCAGTTGGGGGGCAGTGTGGAGTTGTGTTCGGGGCACGGTCTGGCTTGGTCAGTGGCGTTCGGCGACAATGTCAGGAAATAGAAAGAATCAGCGAGTTTTGTCGCCTGAATACAATTTCTCGATTTTCGAGGTTTTTGTTATAGTTTGTGACCTCGAAAACCTGCGAAATTGCGACATTTTGGAAGCTGTGCCATAACTTTCTAAAGTTATGGCACAGCCTGCTATTGTGAATCTGCACCCCCACCATATGGATCGTCGGTGCTTCCGGCGGCCAGGACATCGCGCGCCGGGACAATCGCAGGTCCCCGCCATGCAACCGGAATAAACATTCTCGCATGACGAAGTAAGCAGGGGGCTAAGCAGTTGGACCAAAAGGACCCATGACTATGCCGCCTCGGGACTTGTCGAACTTAGGACCGCGAAGAAGGGAAACTAGGAATCTCGAATCAAGGCCTATTCCGCTCAGGATCGGCGATTTCTGGCCGAAACGACGAGCGCATAGCCGAAAAAGAAGCAGCATAGCAGCAATTTTAGAAACTCCATGAAATTTTGGATGCTCATTTTAGCCCCCCCGTGAGGGGGGGGAGCACAGGCCTCACCTCAGTCTGTGCGCGAAGCGCGAGTTTCGAGAGCTGATACATGGCTTATTTACGAACGCAGCGTTATTTTATCGCCGCTATCTCTGGTATTTTGAGAGAATCTTTGGGTTTCGAACTGGCTATCTTCGCAGCGATTTGGGGATTCGGTTGGATCAGCGTTGCTTTATAGGAGACCTTTTTCTGAAGCAAATTATCCACTTCGCTTGACAGCCATTTTGCACCTGCAATTCCAATTAGGAAAGCACCGACAAGCGACGATAATGTCAGTTCCAATGAAGTTGTGGCAGGTGATGCCGTCCCGCCAACGATAGCAACAGCTGCATACGGCCCATAAAGTCCCCAGAAAATACCTGCCGCGGCCAAGCCTAGAACGACGTTGCCAATGAATCCAGGTTGAAACACGCCGTCTTCGGTCTTTGGCAGGGCAAGTCCCGTCCCGTATAGGAAAGCGTTCAAAATACCACCGCAAGCGCCAGCAGCGAGAATGATGACCGTTAATCCTCCGATTGTCATAATTTGCCTCCCTTTTTACGTCCCCATCGGGCGAGGATCTATAGCAGCCCCCTGGCTTCTCACATGGCCCTGAGATCGATTACTCCCAGAGGGCATATAAAGTGCCCGGATAAAGCCAGTAAGATAACCCCTTCTGGTAAGTGATGCCGCTTCCATCCGCCTCGGCGTTCCAACCAGCGAACGAGTATCCAGTTTTGACGAGATTCCCTGTATTCTCCGGGATCGTCACGCTTCCCCCCGAGCTGCCAACTGTCACCGAAGCGGGAACAGTTCCACTCGTGGCGTTGTTGCCGTCGTACACTAATAGCGTGGAGCCAGTAACTGGTTGTGGCTGTGTTCTGTAGGCTCCCGTGAGAAGACTGGCGACCGTCGATACTGTTGTCCCTTCAGTGATTGTGAAATAGTATGTAGTCGAAGTAGTATTATTTACCGTCAACGTCACGGTGGCCGCACCGCTAAAAACTGCCGTCACCGAGGAGGCGGTGACTACCGTTGGCGCGCTTGTGGGGGTTGTGCCTGCCGATGTGGTATACCACGTAATCGTTCCTACCGTTCCGGCCGGGCATTCGTTGTCACCAAGTAGGGAACGGCGTTTGAACCTAAAACGTTGGATGCTGTTGGCGAGATACTTGCGGCGATAGCCGCAAAGGTGGCCTGCACTGTTGCATTCCCGCTGGTGAGCGACACCGTGGTAGTAGCACTGCTTGAACTTGTTATCGACGCGGTCCCTGAAGCGACCGACCAACCAGAGAATATGTAGCCAGTGTCCGCCTTAGCCGTGATAGTAGTCGCCGCATTGTACGAAACCTGCCCTTCTCCTGTCACTAAACCGTCACCCGACGGGCTACCAATGACCGTCAATGTGTACTGGGTTACCGTCACTGTGCATGTAGCCTTGGCGCTTGGATTGTCAATAGAAGTAGCCGTAATTGTGGCTGTTCCGACACTCTGGGCGGTCACCGAAGCAGTTTCATTCCCATTCGTGTTTACCGTCGCCACGCTCGAGTTGCTCGTCGACCAGCTTACCAGGGTGTTGGAAGCGCCCGAAGGGGTGAATGTAGCCGTGAGGCTTTGCGCCGGTTGCCCGAGAATAATTGATAATGACGAAGAACTAAGCCCAAGACTTGTCACCGCCACATAAGCGCTCGTAAAGTCAGTGGTCGCCAGCGTGACCGTCGCTGTCGTGGAGATATCTTGCACGACGACGATTGTGTCCATCTTGTAGGCCACCGTGCCTGAGCTTGACGTAAACTTCGCGACCATGCTGTACGAGCCGGCACTCGCCGAGCTGTTCGTGTACGAGAATGTCGGGGAACTCCCTGACAGGCTAGCGCCACTGATCACGCTCCCCGATGGGCCGACGAGCGTAAACGAGGTCGATGAGACTGTAATCGTAGAGGGGATGGAAAACGTCAAATTGATCTGCCCGGTGCCCGTCCCCGAGGTGATGTAGCTCAGGGTGATTGCGGGGGTAGGAACTGTGCTCTGCGTCAGGTCTGCGCTTCCCGTGCCCTTGACGAGGACGTTTCCGCTACCATCGTAACCGGTGACGGTTATCGTATACACGGCCGTCGCTAGGTTGTTGAATGTCCAGCTTGTCGAGGTCAAGCCTGTCTGGGTAATTGCGCTTCCGCTCGCCGGCGTAAGGCTGACAGAATAGGTCGATGGAGACGGATAGCTCGAGCTCGATGGCATGATTGTACGGGCGCTTGAGCTAGTAGCCAGGGACCAGGATATGGTGAAGGAACGCGACGATGAAGCTGATGTCGACGTTGACGACGCTGGCTGCATGGGGTTGCATCCGCCCAGAACCAGGAACAATGCGAGCGATAGAAGTCCGATACCTGATAGTTTGCGCATTTTAATTCCCCACCGTTACCGTGTAGTCGCCGGAATATGAGATGCCGTTCGCATCGGTAACTACGAGCATGATGACATGTGTCCCATACGTGAAGGTAGACACTGTCGGAGTGATAGTAAGGCTCGAGCCGGTTCCAAGAGCATTGCCGGAGGTCGGTACGCTCGTGTCGAGGTACCATGCATACGATTTCGCCGTCCCCGTGTATGTCGATGTGAACGTGTACGAAGTCCCATAGCTGAGGGTGTTAGTGGACGCCGATATCGTCACAGTATAGGTCGTGGGAGCCTGGGCGGCCGTCGTCGTTCCGTTCACCTGATTGATGACATAGCTCGCGCTCGCCGTCGAAGAGTCCGTCATCCCGCTGGCGACAGCGATAGCCTCGATCATCTCGGTCGTGCCGTTGCCCGCTACTGAGATCGCGCCGGTATACTTTGTCGACGAGATCGTCGGCGTGGTCCCGGTAGATCCCGATGTCACCGTGTAATAGATAGTCGCGCTGGAAGTCGAGCATCTGATCGTGATGCTCTGGTCCGCGGAGTATGTTCCTGCGCTTACGGAAAAAACCGGCGTGGCAACAATGCCGGTTCCGCTAGTTCCGGTAGTCCCTCCGGTCCCACCCGAAGTGCCCGTACTGGTGGTGCCGCCCGATGTTGAACTAGAGCTTGACGCAACCTTGCTCCGTATATCACTCATGAGGCCGCTGGTATCGCAGGCGGTAAAAAGTGATGACGCGACAAGAATTGCGACGAGGAATATCCACCGAGTCCGCATGCTTGTATCTGTTCGCATCTTTATTGCTCTCCCCACACGACGACATCGTTGATTCCGGCTATATCTGCGGCCCGCGTGCTCTCATCGCCCTTGAGCCCGAGATAGGCGAACTGCTGCGCCAGGGCGGGGTCGGCAGTCTGCAATTTCGCGTAGGCGGCTTTTGTCTCTCCGTAGTTCTCTAATGCATGGCTCGCCCGAGCCACCGCGAGGAGCACGGCCGGGCTGTTAGGGGTCAATTTTTGTGCCTTTTCGTAGTACTCCAGTGCCTGGTCATATTCCCCCGTCAGATACTCGATATGGCCGAGGTTGACGAGCGCAGGCGTATAGAGGCCGGCATTCAGCGCTTCCTTGAAAGGCGACATGCTATAGCTCGCCCTTCCGCCCAGAGAGATCAAGGACAGATTGTCGGCTCCGGTCGCCAAAGGTTGGAGTGTATAGCCGAGGATTGGGCCGATCATGAAATGCTGGGTCAGCATACCGAACTGACCCGAAAGTGTCGCGCCGCCGCCAAGACTGAAAATGTCGGTATCTGAAAGCGGCAAGCTCACGGTAGGCTCGACATCGAGGCTGAAAGGCGACAACGCAACCTGCCCTATCAAAGGGCTGCCAAGAAGTCCAAGCAATAGGAGGATGAACAAATACTTGCGTTCATATTTTTCCCTACTCATATTTCGAGCCTCCATGATTTGGTGCTGCTCAAATATTCAGATATGCAAATTCCCTTTAGATATTACTATTACCTATACCATGCTTGGCGACCGAAAACACCCGTAGAAACTACGGGATTTTTAAGAAAAATGTGTTTCCCGTGTTATAGTTATTTTTCAAGAAGCTCGTCCGTATTTGGAGATATTAAAGTTATGCTAGACTTCGACAAGGTGCCGTGGCGGGATGTCCATGAGGTTCTTCTCGACATCGAGTCCGCCCCTAGCCGGATGGAGTTCGTGTCGCGCACGCTCACGGGGATGACCCGGCTGATTCCGAATGACATTTCGGCCTGCTTGTTCGACGAATGGGGGAAACTGTTGTTCAGTAATGGGCTGGACGAAAGCGCCTGTAAATCTTTCAACGAGCACTATCGATTCTGTATCCCAATACTCCCTGACATCCGCCGGTTTCAGGAAGTAGCGAGCCTTGGATCGAGCTTGGGGTATGAAATCAATGTGTGGAACGAATATCCTGACAGCGAATTTACAGCTGATTTCGCGCGACCGCTTGGCAATGAGTATACGCTTACGAGTTACATAAAAGGAATGCCACTAGTACTATCGATTCAGCGCTCCTTCCATGGCACAAACTTTTCCGATGGCGAAGGCACCACCCTGTCCGTTCTATATTCCCATATCAATAACCTGTATTCCAGCTTTGAGAAGCTCGAGCGATCGCCCCAGCTCGCCATTCGCGAAGAAGAGATCCTAGAGCTCTTCCCGCAGATATCGCGCCGGGAAGCCCAGGTCGCGGCGCTTCTCTGCCTCAGGTTGACCACTGCGGAAATCGCGTCGAAACTTTTTCTGAGCGTACGTACCGTCGAATGGTACCTCGAGCAGCTGTACCTGAAGCTGGGCGTCCGGAATAGGCGGGAGGCGATCTCGAAACTGAATCATGGGAATGAATGCAGAGCCGATGAGCTTTAGAAGGAATTCTTGTATGTCCCAAATATTTACTTAGTAATTTAGCATACTCGTCCCCTTTCAGGCAATTTCAATATCCCCTCCTTGCCTTTCAAGGCTTCTTCGCGCCGGTATTTTCCTTCGATGCTTTTTTCAGTATCATGGAGGGCAACTATGGACGATTTTTACAAGACTCTGGAAGTGGAACGCTCGGCGACGGGCGATGAGATAAAGGCGAACTACCGCAAACTTGCCATGAAATGGCATCCAGACCGCAATCAGGGCTCGGTCGAGGCGGAGGAGAAGTTCAAGGCTATCTCCGAGGCCTACTCGGTGCTGTCGGACGAAGCGGGGAGGAAGGCTTACGACGCTCGGCTGGCGGCCTGGGAGTCTGGCGCGCCCGATCCTAGTGCGCAAGGGGCAGCCTACGGCGCCCAATACGCAAACCAAGAAGTCTACGAGGAGTTCTTCCGGAGCTTCGCCCAGGCGGCTGCCGCGGCTCAGGCCGCGCAAGCCCAAGGGGGCGGCTTCAGGCAGGGATTCACGCGCGAGCAGGCGACGGACATGTTCATGAACGAGATGTACGATCTCGCAATCGAGCTGACGCTTCAGAATGTCCGTTGGCAGGACATCGCCGCCGAGCTCGCGAAGCGGGGTTGCCCGGAGGCAGCAGCCCAGGAGATCGCGCGCAAGATCGAGAAGCAGCGCAAGGCTATGGTGCGGGGCACGGCGAAGCCGTACTTCCTGCGCTCGGCGCTCACGGGCTTCTTTGGCCTGTCCCTGGTCGCTATCTTCGGGGGCGTGGGCTTGGGCCTCATCGGTCTCATCGGCCTCATCATGTGCCTGAGCTCGGGCTACAACCTCATCCGCGCGATCTATTTCATCACGACAGGGAATACGCCGCGCAGATCGCTTATCTAATCGCCTCTACACCTCTATATTCTCGATGACTTTCTGCGCGTAGCGGGGGTAGGCGGCTAGCATTGCAGCAGTCGCCGCTCCGAAGCCGCCGAAGTAGAGGGCGAAGAACCCCAGCTTTCCCCAGGGTATGAAGGCCGTGACTACGCCGAGCGCGGCGATGAGGCCCATGACGCCGAGTATGAAGATCATGGCGTTGGGGTTCTGTTTAAGCGCGGCTATAGGATTGTCCCAATCGAGGCGGGGATTGGCGGTGTCGAGCCAGAGCCCGGCTATGCAGGCGAAGGATGAGAAGGCAATGGCGATGAGAAAGGCGCCCGCCGCGTCGAGCAGTCCTAGCCCGAGGACAGTGGCACAGCCCGCGCCCCCCACGAACGAGCCGAAAATCGCGAACGCGAGGCCGTGGAGGAACTTGGCGAGCATGAAGTCTCGATAATTCAAGGGGAGCGCCTTCAGATAGCGCAGGGCCTTCGCGTCGCGCGAGAGGGCGGTGCAGGTGATGCTCGTGCTCGAACCGAGGAATGCCCCGAAGGCCGCCGAGGCGAGCATTGCCCAGGGCTGGGACTTCCACGATGACAGGAAAGGGCCGAGGTCGTGCATTGCATTGTGGTTCTGCCCCATGATGATGACACCTATGGCGAGGATGAGGGGCATGAGAACGATGACGAAGGGGCCGTTCATGAAGTAGACGGGCTCGCGGTTCATGAGCCGTAGCTCGCGCAGGAAGAGGGAACGGAGCGCCGGACGCGCTCGGAAGCTGCGGACCATGAAGCTGCGAGTCGCCCTAACGCGCTTTATACGCTGTTCGCCGAAGCCGAGGAGGCTTTTCGCATAGGCCTTGCCGAGGGCGAGCGCTACGAGAGAAGTGGCGCCGAGGCCAAGGGCGAAGTTCGCGAGAGCGCAGAAAGGACCGAGGAGGGATATCGCGGTCATTGACTTCCAGGCGAGGAAGGCGGGCGGGTAGGCTTGTCCTATCCTGGCGAGGATGGCGTCGGGCCCTGCGAAATTCGCAAGTACCCAGGATGAGTCCTCCATGCGCGAGGTGGCGCTCTGGATGTAGAAGTTGAAGGCGAGGGCGAAGGCGGTCCCGATGATGCCGCCCGCGATCATGACGGCGTTTTTGTTGCGCAGGGGCCGCGTCGCGATCATAAGGGGCACTAATATAAGGTAGATAACGGCTAGAGGAATGAGGGGCACGGTGAGGGCGGTGAGAAGAGCGCCGAAATAGAACCCGATGGGTGGCGCTTCCCTGATCGCGTAGATCAGGGCGGCTATCGCGATAAGCAGGAATGCGAGCGCGAAGTCCGCAAGGTAGACCATCGCCATCTTGGCGCCCAGGAGGTCCCGCCCCTTTATCGGCAGGGCGAGCATGTTCGTGTCTGCTTTGGACGCGCAATAGGTGGATAGCGCGGTCAGGAAGCTTACGACGAACACAAGGAGAGCGGCGGTGATCGTGGCGTTGAGGAGCATGAGACCCTGCATGCCTGCGCTCTTCAGCGCTGTATAGGTCGCCCAGTTCATGTAGCCGTAGACGCCGCATATATCGGCGACGACGAATACGGCGAGAGCCGCGATACCGACCGTCTTCGCGTTTTGCGCGCCCCGCTTGGACGGGGCATATGCGGTGAGCGCGTAGAATCTGACGAGGCTGGGGAAAGGAGAAGTCATGATTTCTTCCCCGAATCCTCGTCGTCGTCGACGAGCTCGAGGAAGAGACTCTCGAGCGACTCGGAGGCGCCTCCTCCGTCCTTTTTCCGAAGCTCCTCGATGCTGCCCACGAAGCGCACTTTGCCCTTGTCTATGATGGCGATGCGGTCGCAGACTTTCTCGGCCACTTCCATGACGTGCGTGGAGAAGAGCACAAGCCCTCCCGCCTTCGCCCGCTCGCGCATGAGTTCCTTGAGATCGAAGGATGCCTGGGGATCGAGCCCGACCATGGGCTCGTCGAGGATCCAGGCTTCCGGATCGTGGAGGAGGCTCGCGATGATGCAGAGCTTCTGCTTCATGCCCCGGGAGAAGCTGCCTATCGAGGCGGAAAGGACGTCGGCTATGCGGAAGCGCTCGGCGAGGGAGCTTATGCGCTCCTGCCTAAGTTCGTCGACTACGCGGTAAATGTCGGCTATGAAATTGAGGTACTCGGTGGCGCGAAGCTTGTTGAAGAGCTCGGGATCGTCGGCCACGAAGCCGAAGCGCGCCTTGGCCGCGAGGGGAGAGTCCGCCATGTCGATGCCGCTTATCTCGACATTCCCTGAGTCGGGATTGAGCACGCCGGTGAGCATCTTAATGGTAGTGCTTTTGCCCGCGCCGTTCGGGCCCAAGAGTCCGAATATCTCCCCGTCGCGGATTTCGAGGGAAAGATCGTCCACCGCCTTAGTGCCGCTCTTTGAGTAGGTTTTTGTTAGGTGCTGGAGAGATATCATACGCGCCTCCGATATAAGTATGATATCATAATGATGTACCCAGAAGTCAAGATGATAGCAATGAATCGCGTTTCCCGCCCTTTAATTCTCCAGAATGGTGATTTCCACGCGCCTGTTTCGCGCCTTGCCTTCGGGTGTCGCATTATCCGCGATGGGCTTCGTGTCTCCGTAGCCCACCGCTCGCACGCGCTCGCTCGAGCGGGCGCCGAGGGTTACGAGGCGCTCTGCCACGGTCGAGGCCCGCTCCTCGGAGAGCTTCTGCCTGCCCGCGGCGAAGCCCGCCGCGGCCGTATGCCCTGCGACGAGGATGTCGCGATCGGGGTACTTCTTTAAGAGCTCGGCGATGCGCTCGATCTTGGACTCTTCGCTCGCCTTGAGGACCGCCGAGTCCGCCTCGAACTCGATGTTCTCGATACTGATGGTGACGCCCGCATCGGTTGCCGCGACGCTGACGTCGTCGAGGCCGGCGACTGCCTTCTCAACTTCAGCCTTGAGGACCTCGCGGTTCATGAGGCTCGATTCGATCACTTTTGACTGGGCACTACCGCGATACTCGATCGTGGAGCCGTCCGACCAGTCGAAAACGAAGTCGAACTTTTCCTCGTAGGAAACGGCCGCTCCTGCGGTCGGGTCCCAATAAATCTTCTGGTCGGAGTAGCCCGCAATCTGAATTGGAAAGACTTCGGTGTAGACGCGAGGCTCGGGCGGCCGCTCGAAAATCGTATACGAGGCTGAGACGAGCTTTTGCTCCTTGCCGTCCTTCGTTATGGGGCCTTCGTAGCGATAGCGCACATCGATAGGGATCGCGTAGGGGTCGGGGATGCCGAAGACGCGCCTGAAATCGTGGCGCTCCTCGCCGGGGGCTGTCCAGGTATCGCCGGGGGAGAGTCCCTTGTCCGGGAAGGTCGGGACCGAGCGAACGGTGGGCATATAGTATTTCGGGTCTATCGTATAGCGGCCGAGCCTGTCGCGGAGGAACTCGGAGTCATAGCTCTCGGAGATGACGTAAGCGGAACCGTCCTTCTTGCGCTCGGAAGTCTCGAAGCTTCCTTTGAGATTCCCTGAGCCGTCGGGGGTCGCATCGACCGTCTCGACCGCTATGCGGTTGAGGATCTGGGTCGAGTAGGCGGGGCGCTTGTTGACGTAGACGTCCTCGTCGACGGTCGAGAGTATCCGGTACTTGTCGCCCTTAACGTGAGCGAAGACGAAATGGAAACCCTGTGCGGGCGCGAGGAGGGGCAGGCAGAGGGCGAAAGTTAGGGCGGCGAGCGCGGGTTTTCTTTTCATGGTACTTTGTATATCGGCGCCAGACCGAGCTTGCCTGATTCCCTGCCGCTAGGCGATAATGTATATGATGTCTTCCCTTCCGATAAGTCCCGACTCCGGGTCGCAGGCGGTTTTAGAGATCCTCTATCGCCTCAAGGTGCGCGACGTCATGAGTTCGCCCGTTATCACGGCTGAACCCGGCGACGCCATGCGCGAGGTGCAGTACCGTATGCGGGACAACGACATCACGGGCGTGCCAATAGTCGAGGGCGGCCGCCTCGTCGGCCTCGTGTCGATGGGGCTCGTGATCGAGGCCCTCGACGCGGGGCGGATCGGGCAGAAGGCCGGCGAGCTCATGACGAGGACGGTCATCTCCCTGGAAGACGATATGCCCCTGTCCTTCGCCACCACTTACTTCAACCGCTACAAGTACAGGCGTTTCCCCGTGCTGGATCGGGACGGCAGTCTCGTGGGCATAGTCTGCGCCTCAGACATCATTCGCGCCCTTCTCGTGGCCATGAACAAGGAGGTCGAGCGGCTCGAGGAAAAGCTCGCTGTGGCTGCGCCGGCCGCCGAAGCTGTACCCGACGGCCAGATAAGGCTCTCCTTTCAGGTCTCGCGCTTCGACTTCGAGCATGCGGGTACCGCGAGCGCTGAGTTCAAGAAGGCGCTCAAGGGCCTGGGCATAGAGGCGGGCATAGTGCGGCGTGCCGCCATCGCCTCTTACGAGCTCGAGCTCAACGAGGTCATACATTCGGAGGGAGGGGCAATCTCCTTAGCCGCTGGCGACGGGCGTATCGAGATTGTCGCCGAGGACCGTGGCCCTGGCATACCGAACGTCGAGTCGGCGATGACCGAGGGCTTCTCCACGGCCAACGAGTGGATCCGCAGTCTAGGTTTCGGGGCGGGCATGGGTCTGCCCAATACGCGCCGCGTTTCCGACGATTTCGAAATCGATTCGGGCCCCGGGCGCGGGACTCGCGTCCGGGTTGCGATACGATATTAGGAGCAGATTATGCGAATCAGTGAGCTTGCGCCCCTTCTAGGGCTCGAGGTGGCGCAGGGCGAGTACTCCGACCGAGCGCTCTCCTCAGGCTACGCCTCCGATCTCCTGTCCGACGTCATGGCCAATGCCAAGGCCGACGGGGTTCTTGTGACGGTCCAGGCGCACAAGAACGCCATTGCGGTCGCGAGCCTCGTGGGGCTCGCCGCTATCATCGTCTGCAACTCGCGGCCAATGCCTGAGGACATGCTCGAGGCGGCGAAGGCCGAGGGCGTCGCTCTCTTCCGGAGCGCCCAGAGCGCCTTCGAGATATCGGGACGGCTGTGGGCGGCCCTGCACCGGCCGTGAGGATCCTCGCAGACCTTCACAACCATTCCTGCCTCTCTCCCTGCGCCTCCCTCGAGGAGTCGCCCTCCCTCATCGCGCGACTGAGTGCCGAGCGTGGCCTAAGCCTCGTCGCGCTTACCGACCACAACTCGGCCTTGAACTGCCCCGCATTCGGGCAGGCTTGTCGCCGCGAAGGAATAGCGCCCGTCTACGGTATCGAGGCCTCGAGCGTCGAGGAAGTGCACGTCCTCTGTCTCTTCGCCACCGCGGCCGAGGCTCTTTCCTTCGGCGAGACGCTCCGCGGTCTTCTCCAGATCGTGCCCTATGATCCCGAGAAACTTGGCGACGAGGTCGTCGTCGACGCCGACGACCTCGTGCTCGACCTGCCGGACTACTATCTGGGCGCGGCCCTCTCCTTAGGCTTCGACGAGCTTTGCGCCGAGGCTTCCCTCCGCGGCGCCATCGTTATTCCAGCGCATGTCGACAGGCCCATGTTCTCGGTCTCGAGCCAGCTGGGCTTCCTGCCTCCGGGACCCTACGACGCGGTCGAATCGATGCGCGAGCCGCCGCGCGAGCTGTGCCTCGGGCTCTGCGCGATCTCGGGCTCGGACTCGCATTATCCGGAGCATGTCTGCCGCAGGCCCTTCGCTGTCGATCTGCCGGGCGATCTTCTCGCCGCGTCCGCTGCGGCCGGCGCCTCGGCCACTGCCGAGGCCGAGCTCTTCGCCGCCCTGCGCGCCGCCCTGAGGGAGTCTCGCGTCGAGCCCTACTGGACGGCGAAGGCGTGAGGCTTGTCGGGCGAAGCTCGTTGTGCGCCATCGTCGCGGCGATCCTTTGCGCGGTGGTGACCGGCGCTTCCGCAGCGCCGGTCAACCCGCGGGGCGTCATCGAGCTGCGCGACGGGGTCGCTTCCGTAGACGTCCTTCCTTATGCGCTCGTCGCGGTCGAGCGAGGCGGTTCCGGAGCTCCTCAAAGGCTTTCTTTCAAGCCCGATCCAAGCGTTTTCTCGTCTGTACGTCCCGAGGCCTTAAGGAGCTTCGTCGTCGCCGACGCCGCCTGGATCAGCTTCACCGTGCGGAGCGCCGCCTCCGCGCGCTCCTGGATTATCGAGGCAGGCCCGAACAGCCTGGACTCGGTGAGCGTCTACATCGTCGATCCCGACGGCATGGTCGAGAGCATGATCTCCGACGCCTACTCACGCCCCGGCCCCTCGATGCGCTCGCTCTCCGAGTTCTGCTTCCGCCTCACTATCGGCCCCGCCGAGGTCAAGACCGTGTATATGCGCTTCGCCGCAGAAGGCCCCTTATCGGTAAAGGCGAGGGTCTGGGACTCGTTCGAGTTCCTCCGCACGGACGAGAGCATCTCCATCCTCATCGGATTCATCATAGGTGTCATCATCGCGGTGTTTTTCTACACCCTATTCATCGCGCTTTCGCTGCGCGACGGCGCCTACGCCTTCTACCTGATCTACTTGGCCGCCCTTGGCTGCCTAGTCCTCGTCGAGAGCAGCCCGGGCTCCTCCTTCCTGCGCATCGGCACTGCGTGGGGGGAGCGGCGCGCCATACCCTTCTACTTGTCGGTGATGAGCTTCGGCATGGCGCTTTTCGCGAGGCGCTTTCTCGACATGAAGCATCGCTCGAGTTTTCTTTCTGCTGCTCTCGTCGTCGTTGCAGCCTTCGTTCCTTCATTCGACCTCGGCCTAGCCTTCTTCGATCTGCGCTCGATAAGCCTAGCCGGCGTCGGCTTCGACGCCGGCTCGAAGCTCCTCATCCTGGCTGCCGCGATCGCGGCGGTCGCATACGGCGGGAAGAGGCGAGAGAAATACTTCCTCGTCGCCTGGATCTTCTCGACGGTGGGTGCAGCCGTCTCCCTCCTCAGCGTTTTCGGGCTGATCGATGCCGCTCCCTCCTTCCTCCTGGATAAGGCCGAGGCGATCGGCGCGGCCTTCCAGATCCTCATCCTGGCCTACGGCATCACCGATGCCATCAATGCGATGCGCGCCGAGACCGAAGCGGGGCAGCTCCGCTCGATCGAGCTCCTCGAGCGGGCCAATCGCGTCAAGGAGGACTTCGTCATCGGCACGAGCCTCGAGTTCCGTTCACCCCTCTACGGCATAGTCGGCCTCGTCGACGCTCTCGAGGATTTGTCGAAGAATCGGGCAAGCCCCGAGGAGAAGAGGCTTTCGGCCCTCGTCCGCGCCGAGGCGCTTCGCCTCCTCGGCATCGTGGCCAATGTCGCGACCTTCGCGAGACTGCGCAACGGCGACATAGCCGTGCAGGTCGAGCGGGTCTCGCTGCGCGAGATCGCCTCCGACATCGCGACTTCGGTCGCGCACATATCGTCCGGCAAGGACATCGGCGTCGAGACTCGCATCGATGATATGGAGCTCGAGACGGACGGTCGCCTCCTTGGCCAGATCGTCTTCAACCTCTTCTCCGACGCGATCAAACGCAGCCCCTCGGGCATCGTGACCATCGAAGGCGCGGCCGTCGGTTCCCGCGTCTGCTTCGTCGTGATCGACTCGGCTCCCTGCCTGCCCGACGAGCAGCTCCAGCGCTTCCTCTCCGCCGCAGACGGCGTCGGGAAGGAGGGCGTAGGCCCCGGCCTGCCCTTACTTGTCGCGCGCCTCCTGGCCGTGCGCCTCGGCGGGAGCCTGGGCTACTCGTGGGAGGCGGGGCACGGTCGCTTCGAGCTCGAGCTTCCCCGCGCTCTGCCTCGCGCGAGCGCTTCGGCCGCCGCTCTTCATGCTGCGGCCTCGGCGTTCCAAGGCTGGCTTCAGGCCCGCGCGGCGCGGCAGGCAAGCGTCGACCTCTCAGAAACTCCTCAGGGCCCGGCCACGCGCGGCCTCGTACTCGCCTGCGACGAGGATCCCGTCTTCCTCGAGGCGCTTAAGCGCTATCTAGAGGGTCGCGGCTACGCGGTGGCCCCTACGGTCTCCGCCGACAACGCAGTGGCGATGGCGGACTCGAGGCGCTTCGACCTCGTGCTTCTCGACGCTTCGGGGCATGGGCTCGCCGCCTGCTCGCGCATCCGCGCCTCGCACGGCATGGGCGAGCTGCCGGTCGTCGTCATGACCGATCGCGACAGCGCCGAGGCGGTCGAGGCCGCCTTCCGCGCGGGTGCGAGCGACTACCTGCCCAAGCTTTCGCCCAACGAGCTGCTCTTCGCCCGCGTCGATACGCACGTCGCTCTGCGGAGATCCCTCGAGGAAGCGCTCGAGACGCGGAGGCGCATCGCCGAGCTTGAGAAACTCAAGACTCTCGGCGTCCTCGCTACGGGGGTAGCCCACGAGGTAAACACTCCCAATAACGCAATCATCAGGAACATGCCGATCATTTCGGAGGTCTGGCGCGAACTCACGCCCAGCGTACAGAGGCTCATGGAGGAGTCCGAGGGCTTCAGCATCGGCGGCTGGAGCGCCGAGGAGCTCATGCGCGAGCTGCCCGAGCTCCTGTCCGATACCTACAATGCCGGGCTGCAGATCAAGAAGATAGTCGAGGACCTCAAAGACTACGCGAGAGACAGCTCGAGCATGCCGCCCGAGGCCGTGGATCTGTCGGCAGTCGCAGCCTATGCCGCGCGCCTCCTTCAGCCCCTCGTGGCGAAGTCGACCCGCGCCTTCGTCTTGGATGCGCCGCCGGGTCTGCCTCCCGTGAAGGCCAACTTCCAGAAGCTCACCCAAGTGGCGGTCAACGTGCTCGAGAACGCATTGCAGTCCCTGGCCGGCCCCGAGGCCGGCGTGCGGCTGTCGACACGCTTCGACGCGCGGCGGGGGGCAATCGTCCTCGAGTGCGTGGATCAGGGGAAGGGCATGGACCGGGCCTCTCGCGACAAGATATTCGAGCCCTTTTTCACGACAAAGCGCGATTCGGGAGGTACGGGGCTCGGGCTTTCCGTGTCCCTCGGCATAGTGCGGGACGCGGGAGGCGAAATAGAAGTAGAATCGCATCAGGGCAGAGGCACGACGGTCCGCGTCGTCTTGCCCGCCGCGATCGAGACGGAGATGGAAAAAGATGGGAGAAGAGCATAAGGCGAGCATCCTCGTGGTCGACGACGACCCCGACGTCCTCAAACGCATGGATAGGACTCTCCGGTTCGAGGGTTTTCGGGACATCATTCTCTGCTCCGATCCTCACGCGGTCGCCTCGCTCGTCGAAGCGAACGACGTTTCGGCCATGATCCTCGACCTCCTCATGCCTAACCTGCCGGGGCAGACCGTGCTCGAGGAGACGAGAGAGAAGCATCCCGAGATACCGGTGATCGTCGCTACTGCGGTGAACGACCTCGACAGCGCGATCGACTGCATGCGCCACGGCGCCTTCGACTACGTGCCGAAAACTGCGGAGACGGGACGCCTCGCCTCGAGCATACGGCATGCCCTCTCCATCCGCGAGCTGCAGCGCGACTACTCGGCCCTCAAGGACACCCTCCTCGCGGCAAAGCGCCCCGAGTCGCCCGCCTTCGACGCTATGATCACCGGGGACGAGCGCATGCTCAGCGTGCTGCGCTATGTGGAGACCGTCGCATCCTCGCCGAAACCCATCCTTATTATAGGCGAATCGGGTACGGGCAAAGAGCTCATGGCCCAGGCAGTTCACCGCCTCTCGGGCCGCACCGGTCCCTTGGTGAGCCTCAACATAGCCGGCCTCGATGACACGATGTTCTCCGATAGCCTCTTCGGGCACCGCAGGGGCGCCTTCACCGGCGCTGACTCGGATCGCGGGGGCCTTATCGAGCGCGCTGAAGGCGGCACACTCTTTCTAGACGAGATCGGCGAGCTCTCGCAGGTGTCCCAGGTGAAGCTGCTCAGGCTGATCGAGGACAGGCGCTACTATCCCCTCGGTGCGGACCTCCCCAAAGCCTCGAGCGCTGCCATCGTCACTGCTACCAATCGGGACCTCCGCGCCGCTTCCAGTGCAGGAACCTTCCGCCTGGACCTCTTCTACCGCCTCCAGACACACCTCGTGCAACTGCCCCCCCTCCGCGAGAGGCTGGACGACCTGGCCCTCCTCATTAATCACTTCGCCCGCCAGTCGGCGGAGCGCCTTGGAAGGGGAGTGCCCGCCATCCCCGACGAACTCGTCCTTCTATTGCAGTCTTACGATTTCCCGGGGAATATCCGCGAACTCGAGTCCATGGTCTTCGATGCGATGAGCGGACTCAAGGGGAATGTCCTCGGCCTCGAAAGCTTCAGGCGCAAGATCCTTAGGGGCAGCGGCACAGGCAAAGCCGCAACAGAGCCGCTTAAGGCAGGAACTGAATCGAGCCGCTTCTCCTCCTGGGAAAGACTTCCAAGCCTCAAGCAGGCCTCGGAAGAGCTTATCGCCGAGGCGATGCGGAGGGCCAAGGGCAACCAAGGCATAGCCGCCGACCTCCTCGGAATTTCGCGAACGGCTCTCAATAAGCGCCTTAAATGCGCTCGGGACGGGGGATTTGAGAACGAAGAAGGATAGAAGGAGGGGGTGTGCCTGTTTTCACAGATGATGTGAATTGGAACATGTTAGCTAATTGCAATAATAATAAATAAATAAGACTAATTAATATCAATCGTATCAAGAAACAAGTGAAATAGTGCACAGGGGTAAATGCTTCAATAGAGCTCAATAGATGAGTGTTTATGCGTAGACGATCGTCTACGAGGCTCGTCGTTTACAGTGACATATCCCTATTATTTATAGACCTGCTCGATTTTTATCGCAGTACATAAACTTTGGCACGCCGTTTGCTTAGATAAAGATATGTAAGAAAGTGGATGTAAGGAAGTTCGATGTAAGAAAGCGTTATGTAAGAAAGTGCAGGTAAAAATATGCGACCGTTTCTACCCGGGGAACGGCAGAAGCTAAAAATCGTCCTGATGCTTCTGTCCTTAATTTATAACACAACGGGTGGGCCGTCCGGAACGTGAGTTCCGGACGGCCTGTTTTTCTCTCATCCCTCGCTTCAGCTCTTCCAGCGAATCCAGATTTCGATGGGCTTCTCGAGGACGAGAAGATCGATGATAGGCAATTTTGCGCTCAGGGTCGAGCCCGAGAGGCTACCCCCGCCCGAGCCGATCACCGCGCCCGGGGCGGTGATGTTCAGCTTGATTGCGGCGGCCTCCATGGCAGGCATGGCCTTTTCCCCGAGGACTGTCTTCAGCATAGTCTTGTACTCTTCCGCGGTGACAGGATCTTCCTCGAGCGCCGGCGGCGAGAGGGCGTCGAGCAGATTGGGATCGATGCCCGGCATGAGGGACGAGAGCGCCGAGGCCTCGCCCCGCACGAGGCGGAGGCGGCATTCGGTCCAGAGCGGGCCGCGCGAGAACGCGAGGACTCCCGCGCTTTTCAAGTCGGGGAATGCCGCGAGCTCGTCGAGACTGCGGACGGAAAGCTTGAGGTTGATGGAATAGGGACTGGGCTGTTCGAGCGAAAGCACGGAGATGCCGGGCTTTTTCGCCAAGGATGAGCGGATAGCGGCGGCGTCGAAGAAGGATCCTGCCGGGCCTGAGCCTGAGGATTCGCCGACGGAGGCGAGCTTGCGGAATTTGACGGCGATGGTCTCGGGTACGCTCGCCTGAACCGAGATGGACGCGCCTCCGTCGGCCTTTATGACCGTAAAGGCTTGGGCAGAGCAGGCAGAGAAAAGGACTGTCGCCGCGAGGAAGGCCGCTCCTATGCAGAAAGCCCCGACGCAGATCATTAGTAGCACGCGCTTGGCCTCTCGGCCGCTGTCGCCGATAGGAGTGGTTTTTTTTCGCTCTATTCCCATATGCTGTGTAACAACCTCCGACTACGCAAAGTTACCGCGAAAGCTTGCTCATCGAGTATGCTTGCAGCGAAGGGGCCTTGAGCGGCATTATTCTTATGGAGGATTCTGATGAAGACCGATCGTGATGTTCCGTGGAAATTCCTCGACGATTATCGAGGCGTGGCGTTCGAGGGCGAGTGGCCGACCCTCCCCGAGCTTCTGGCGCTGTCCGCCCGCCGCTATCCCGATCGGGCTTGCTTCACCGTCTATGAGCCACAGAGGCGCAGTCTCTCCTACCGCGAAGCCCTGGCAAAGGTCGAGGCTGCCGGCCGCGCACTCCGTGCCCTCGGCGTCGGCCGGGGTGACAAGGTCGCCGTCACCGGTAAGAATAGCCCCGAGTGGGCCGTTGCGTACTTTGCCGTGCTCACTGCGGGCGCGGTAGTCGTTCCCATCGATTACCAGCTCTCCGTGCCCGAGATCGCCAACCTGATCAGGGCGGGCGACGACGTCGCCCTCTTCGTCGACGAGGAGAAGGAAGCCGACCTTGGCGCCGCTACCAAGGGCATGGGCATCAAGGCAGTCTATTCCCTCGCTTCAGGCCGCAAGGGGAACGTCCTCGAACTTGACGCGCCGAACGCACCGGCCTTTGATAAGCCGACCGAGGACGATCTAGCGGCCATACTTTTTACGAGCGGCACCATGGGCACTCCAAAAGGAGTCATGCTCTCGCACCGAAATCTGGTGGCCGACTGCTACATGGCCCAGGGTAACATGCGCATCTACTGTACCGACGTCTTTTACGCCCTCCTGCCGATACATCACGCCTATACGATGCTCGCCGTCTTTATCGAGTCGGTCTCGGTCGGCGCTGAGCTCGTATTCGGCAAGCGCATGGTCATCAAGCAAGTCTTCAAGGACCTGAAGGAAGCCAAGGTTACCATGTTCCTCGGCGTGCCGCTGCTCTTCAACAAGGTCCTCGCGGGTATCTTGAAGGGAGTGAAGGAGAACGGCCCCGTCGTCAATGGCCTCATCTACTTCCTGATGGGTCTGTCCTTCATCGTAAAGAAGACGACGGGGCTCAACCCCGGCAAGAAGCTCTTCTCCGCCGTGCTCGATAAAGCCAGCCTCGCGAGCATCCGAATCTGCATCTCGGGAGGCGGGCCCCTCGCGCCAAAGGTCTTCCGCCGATACAACGAACTCGGCATAGATTTTGTGCAAGGCTACGGCCTCACCGAGACCTCCCCCATCATCACCCTGAATCCGACCGACGCCTTCGTGATCACGAGCGTAGGCAAGCTCCTGCCCAAGGTCGAGATGAAGATCCTCGACGCGAACGCCGAGGGAGTCGGCGAGATCGCGGTGCGTGGGCCCATGGTAATGATGGGCTACTACAAAATGCCCGACGAGACTGCCCAGGTTCTCTCGTCCGACGGCTGGCTCAGGACCGGGGACCTCGGGCGCATCGACGATAAGGACTACGTTTACCTCGAAGGCCGTGTGAAGAACCTGATCGTGACCGAGGGAGGCAAGAACGTCTACCCCGAGGAGATCGAGAACCGCTTCCAGCTCTTCGACGAGGTTGAGCAGGTGATGGTCTGCGGCTATATCGAAAACGAGGCGACCAAGAGCGAGGGCATCGAGGCCATGCTCTACCCAAGCGTCGATCGCTTTAAGGCCATCGTCCCGTCAGGGGGCGGCGTCGTCGAGACCGGAGGCTTCGACTGGGAGGCGGCCGAAGAGCGGCTGGGCGAAATAGTCGAAGAGGTCAATAAAAAGCTTCTGCCCTACCAGAAGATCACGAAGGTAACGGTGCTTCGCGAGCCTCTCGCGGAGACGACGAAGAAGACGGTCAAGCGGTTTAAGGTAGCGAAGAAATAAACCGTTTATACAGGCTGGCGTCACGGGCCTGGCGGATAAAAAAGGGCGCGTCCTCCGAAGAAAGTCGGACGCGCCTCTTTTTTATCCGTCAGGCCCCATGATACCGGCAGGCTGCATGAATGGTTTCTATAGTTGTCACCATGCCGCTGGAACGTAGCTAAAGCCTTAATCAGCCTGGACCAGGTGGCGGTCTTATTGGGTGCCGTGGTGCGAGGGGTGGCGGCGAACTCCATGCGCCCGACTTTGGAGGGTGCATGGAGTTCGCCGACAGGACCCGCCCTCGGCGGCGAGTGACAATGTCACACGGCCGAAGCCGACATGTGATTTGGATAAGCAAGTTGGAGCGTCAATGAGAGTACTCATCGTCGAGGACGAAGCGAAAATTGCTAGCTTCATCGCGCGCGCCTTCGAGGAAGAGGCATACGAGAGCGTCATAGCGAAGGACGGGGAAAAGGCGCTCGCCCTCGCGAGCGGCGAATGCTTCGACCTTTTGGCGCTCGACATCATGCTCCCCGGCATCGACGGTTTCGCGGTTCTGAAGGAGCTGCGCGAGCGCAAGCTCCGCATGCCCGTCATCATGTTGACCGCCCGGGACGCCGTGGCGGACAGGGTCCGGGGCCTCGACCTCGGGGCCGACGATTACCTCGCCAAGCCCTTCTCTGTGGAGGAGCTCCTTGCGCGATCGCGCGCCCTCATCAGGCGGAGCGCAGGAGTCGAGGATAAGCTGCGGCTGGCCGACCTCGAGCTGGATCGGACCAGCCTCAAGGTCTCGCGAGCGGGGAAGCCGATCGAGCTGACCAAACGCGAGTTCGCCCTCCTCGAGTATCTCCTGCAGAATCCGGGAAGGATAGCGACGCGGAGCATGATAGCCGAGCATGTCTGGGGCATCGACTTCGATTCGGGGACGAACACCATCGACGTCTACATAAAGTACCTCAGAGACAAGGTCGATTCGGGCTTCGACAAGAAGCTCATCAAGACTGTCCGCGGGCGCGGCTACTCGATCGAGGACTCGTGAGGAAGATTCCGATGGTCGTCCGCCTGGCGCTGAGTTTCGCGCTGGCCGCGACCATACTCCTTGTAACCTTTGGTGTCCTCGTATATTCGCTGTTCGAGCGCTCGGTGTCGGAGAACTTGGACTCTTTTCTGCGTTCGAAGGCCGACGGCATCGTGCAGTCTATCACGACTTTTTGGGAGACGGTGGACGACGAGGGCAATCGCTTGCGCTACAGCCGGAGGTTTGTCGACGCCGAGGACTCGCCCTTTTTCGAGAATATGGCGCGGCTGTGGACGAAGGATCGTGCGAGCGATCCGCTGCTCCTCAACGCCGACGTGGAGATCCTCGATAACAAGGGCAGGACGATCGCCGCCTCGCGCGCGATCGACGCGCGCATAGCCTTGCCCCGGGAGCTCGCCTCGAAGGTCCTTGCGAAGGGCCCCCTTTTTCGGGACATCAGGTTGGACTCGGAGTCCAGCGACGAGCGTGACTTCCGTTCTCTGTCTCTTCCCGTCCGCTACGGCAAGAGTATAGTCTACGTCATCCAGGTAATCGCTCCGCTCTCCCGCTCAGAGGTCTACCTCGCGCGCTTGCGCGCCCTCCTTCTCGCCTTCGTCCCGATCGGCTTCGCGAGCGCGATTTTCGCGGGCTGGGTCGGCGCTTCTTCGAGCGTCGTGCCGCTACGGCGCATGGTTTTGCGCATACGCGCGATAGGCGATAGGCCCTCCAGCCTTAGACTGGAGGAACCGGGCATCGCCGAGTTGGCCGAGCTCGCCTCGTCCTTCAATACGATGCTGGACCGGATGGAAAGCTCCTTCGAGACTCAGGCGGACTTCTTCAACGACATATCCCATCAACTGAAGACGCCGCTCACGGTGATGAAGGGCGAGATGGAGCTCGCGCTCAGACAGGACCGTGATGCCGAGGCCTACCGTCGGACTATCGAGAGCGGCCTCGAGGAAGTGGATCGCATGTCCCGCCTCCTTTTGCGAATGCTGACCATCGCCCGCCTCGATTCGGGGCAGGCGAGGCCCAACTTCGCGCACCTCGAGCTGCGCCGCCTCGTTGAGGGTGTGGTTCATGCCCTTTCGCCCCTCGCGGAGTCGAAGCGGATCAGGATTGGGATCACGGCGCCCGCTGCGCTCGTCGCCGAGGCGGACGAGTTCGGCATGAGAGAGGCGTTCAGCAATCTTCTCGATAACGCAATACGGCACTCCCCTCCTGATTCCACGGTCGATATAGAGTTATGCGATCGAGGAGGGGCCTTCTTCTTGAGCGTGCGCGATCGGGGCTCGGGCGTGCCCGAAGAGGAGCGAGAGCGGCTCTTCACGCGCTTTCACCGCGGAGACGGGGTGGTCGGTTCCGGCTACGGCCTAGGGCTCGCCATCGCGAGGTCGGTCGCCGAGCAGCACGGCGGCCGCGCGAGCTACGAGTCCGCCGATCCTGGCTCGACCTTCATCCTCGAGATTCCGAAGATTAGAGCGAATTAATCCTATTCCAACGAAGGTCCAATCTTCGCTCTGTATATTTCATCGCGTGATTAACGGGGCGGCATGGTTCCGCCCTTATATCGAGTAATGGAGATATACATGAAGAAGATCATGATCGCCTTCGTCGCTCTTGCCTTTGCTTCAGCGTTTGCCTTCGCCGATACCGCCGCCGCGCCCGCGGCGACTACTGCCGCTGCCCCGGCCGCCACTGCCGCTGCGGCTCCCGCCGTCGCCCTCACCGGTACGATCTCCAAGATCGTCGCCGCGAACAAGGCCAAGGCCACGCCTGAGCAGATCGTCATCAAGGGCGCCGACGGCAAGGAGGTCACCGTCGACCTCGACAAGGCTTCTACGCTCAAGGGCGCTGACGGCAAGGCTATTACCGCTAAGGCTCTCAAGGCCGGTGCGAAAGTGAATGCCACCTACACTGCGGGCGACAAGGCCAATGTGCTCGTGACTCTCGATATCACGAAGTAAGTACATTTTCGCAGGCCCTTTGCTACAAAGACCCTGCGCATAAATGCGGGGAGTCCTCCGAGGAAAGTCGGACTCCTCGCATTTATGCGCAGGGCCTTATTGTTACTGATGATCTGCGAAACATCATTACATATCACGGTTGCCATAGTTTGGGGTGGCTGAGATGAACATGCAGCCTTAATCGGCCTCGATGTGCGACGGTTCTGCGCGATGGGTGTCGGATGTCGGTAAGCGAAGCGCCGCAGGGCTCCACCGCATTTTTATTCACTAGGCCTTTAGCGATAGATTATTCGCGCGGTCATTTGGTGCCATATACCGGCACCGGCTGCGTGCTGTTGCGTAATAGTACATCGCCGATCCGCACGAGGCGCGCCTGACTCTCGAGCTCGAGCTGGCGGAACACCGATTGAGACAAAAGAAGGTCTTGCCTGAACTCCCTGCACAGTGAGTCCAGGCGTGAGGCCACCGAGATGGCCTCGCCGAAGACGCCGAGGCGTTGGGCGCCGGAAACGCCGAGATCGCCTGCTATTATGCTGCCCGCATGGATGCCGATGCTCACCTCCGTAGGGGCGGGGAAGGAGGCGGACTCGAGGTCGTTCCTGAGGCCGGGCAATTGGGCGATGAACTCGCTGGCGCAGGCGAGGGCGCGCTCTGCGGCGTCTTTCTCGCCTAAAAGGCCAAATACGACAAGGACCGAGTCGCCGGCAATGCCGGCTATGCGCCCGCCGTTCTTATCTGCTGCCATCGACCACAGGGTGTAGTAGCGGTTGAGGAGGGCGACCGAGTGCTCTGGACTGAGCTTTTCGGCGAGGCCTGTGAAGTCCCTGATGTCCGAAGAGATGACGGTGACCATGGCTTCCTGGCTTGCGGCGACGTGCGACGGCGCGATTTTGCCTTTAGTCCTAGCCTCTCCGAAGAGCGCAGTGATCCTCGCGCGGAGCCCGAGGGCGGCGACCTTACTCGAGAGGAGAAGGATGCCGAAGGTTGCGATGCCAAAAATGAGGAAATCGTTCTGGGGGACTTCGATGAACTTGACGAATGCGGGGCCGAAGCTCTCAATGTCGAGGGCCTTCGTATACTGCGCCTGGCTGATCGCGCGCGAAGAAAGGCTTTTCGCGAGGCCGAGCTTTAGGTCGAGATAAAAATAGAAGAAAACGAAGACGAACACTGCGCCGATAGCGAGGAAGACTTCGGCCGTACGCCTCGCCCATGTGACGCGGGCGGAGAGGGCGGCCGCCTGGAAGAGCCCGACGTAGAGCGCCGCCGCCCAGATGAATGCGTTGGCCATGTCGAGGATGACGAACCGGCCCGTGAAAATCATGCGGACCAGGGTGTAGGCCACCGGAGTTATAAGCGAGAAGAGAATCCGGAGGATAGGCTTATGGCCCTGCCCGACCAAGAGGAAGATTTGGATGATCAGGAAGAGGATTACGATGACGAGAGGGACGAAGCTGTCCGCTGAAGGCGTTATGAGCATCATTACTATGAAGAAGACGGAGAATTGACTGGAGTACAGGAAAAACTCATCGAAGAAGCGCCGTATCTCTAATTTCATGCTTTTCACGCTCCTTCCCCTGCCAGCCATAATAGCCGCATATCTTTCGACTGCAAAGCCCGCTAGTAGCTACGGTATGGATTGACAGCTTTTATCCATTTAATGAATAATTCTCGGATAATTGGAGCGCTTATGGAGGCATGTATGAAGAGAGTACTAGTTACGCTTCTCGTGATCGCCAGCGTCTTGGCGATCTCGTCCTGCGGCGGTAAAGGTTCCGGAGGCACTCTCGTCTACGGTACGACCGACAAGGTCACCCAGATGGATCCCGCGAGCGCATACGATCAGCACACGTGGGAGCTTTTCAATAACATCGATGAGAGTCTGCTCACCTACACGCCCGGAACTTCCGAGATAGTTCCTGGCCTCGCCGAGAGCTATACGGTCAATGACAAGGGCGACGAGTACACTTTCAAGCTCCGCAAGGGCCTGAAGTTCACCGACGGCACTGCCTTCACCGCCGATTCCGTGAAGTGGACTATCGATCGCGCAGCGGCCCTCAAGGGCGATCCTTCCTGGCTCGTCACTCAGTTCGTGAAGGAAGTCCAGGTCGTCGATCCCCTTACGGTCAAGTTCGTCCTGACCGGCCCGACCGCTTTCTTCCCCTCGGTTATGGCGGGCAATCCCCCTTATTATCCGCTCTCCCCGAGCGTCTATCCGGTCGATAAGATCATCTCCAATCCCTCCGAGCTCAAGGGCGGCCAGCTGGTCGGCCTTGGCCCGTATAAGGTCACCTCGTTCAAGCGCGACGAGGAGGTCGTCCTCGAGGCGAACCCTGCCTACTACGGCGCGAAGCCCAAGTACAAGAAGGTCATCATCCGCTATTTCGCGGATGCGACGACCATGCGCCTCGCCCTCGAGAAAGGTGACATCGACATGGTCTACAAGTCCTTGAATCCCTCGGACATCAAGGATCTGTCGAGCAACCCGAAGATCACGACCAACACCTTGCCCGGCCCCTTCATCCGCTTCCTCTGTTTCGAGAATTCGCAGAGCGTGTTCAAGACCAAGGCGCTCCGCCAGGCGGTTACTGCCTTGATCAACAGGCCCGAGATTAACGATAAGGTCTACCTCGGCCAGAACGCGCCCCTCTACTCCATGGTTCCGCAGGGCATGATCTACGCCAGTGAGGATTTCAAGACCGCTTATGGCGACGCCAACGTGGCCAAGGCCGAGTCCTTGCTCAAGGCCGCGGGCTACTCCGCCAAGAAGCCGCTCGCCTTCGATCTCTGGTACACCCCGACCCACTACGGCGACACCGAGGTCAACCTCGCCGAGGTCATGAAGTCCGAGCTCGAGAAGACGCCTCTAGTTAAGGTGACGATCAAAAGCGCGGAGTGGGCCACCTACAAGCAGCAGTTCAACCACAAACAGATGGCAGCCTATTTCCTCGGATGGTATCCCGACTACGTCGATCCGGACGATTACACCGCCGCCTTCGCGCAGACCGACGCCTCCGCGGGCGAGGGTATCTTCTTTTCCAACAAGGAATGGGACGCCGCCTTTGTCAAGGAGGAGCAGAGCGCTGATCCGAAGATTCGCGCCGAGATCTTCGCGAAGATCCAGAAGGACTGGACCGATGAAGTCCCCTGCGCCCCTATCTTCCAGGGAACTCTCCACGTCCTGACCAAGAAAAGCATAACCGGCGTCAAGATCGGCGCCCCGCTCATCTTCCGTTACGACACGCTCGAGCCCGCGAAGTAAGCGAGCCAAGGGCAGATTCGATCAGCAGGGCCTCCTAGCGGAGGCCCTGACTTTGAGGGAGGAAGAGCGATGAGGCGGATACTTAGATATGTCGCGGGGCGGCTCGTCCTGACCATCCCGATGATCTTCGTCCTCCTCTCGCTCGTATTCCTCGTCCTCCGGGTGATGCCGGGCGATCCGGTCTCGGCCATGCTCGGCGAGCACGCCCCGGCCGCCTATCTCCAGGAGAAGAAGCACGCTCTCGGCCTCGACAAGCCGATCGGCGCCCAGTACCTCGACTACCTCGGGCAGATTCTCCGCGGAGATCTCGGCAGGTCCATGATCTTCGAGGAGCCCGTCGCGCAGCCGATCTTCGAGAAGCTGCCCGCCACGCTCGAGCTTGCGCTCTTCAGTCTCGCGCTCTGCCTCGCGATCGGCATCCCCCTCGGAGTCCGCGCCGCACGCCGGCGCCGGACCGGCCACGATTTCGGCATCCGCCTCTACGCGAACGTCGTCTATTGCATCCCCGTGTTCTGGATGGGCCTCATGCTGCAGATGGTCTTCGGCGTCTTCCTGGGCGTCTTCCCGATAGCGGGGCGCACCGGCAGCCGGATCATCGTGTCGGATTTCGATACGACCGGCCTGTACGTGATCGATACGATCATCCACGGCGACATAGCCGCCCTCGGCGATGTCCTCTTCCACCTCGCCCTGCCAGCCGTGACGCTCGGCGTCACCCTATCGGGCATTTTCGTCCGTCTAACGCGCGCTAACATGCTCGACGTGCTCAAGTCCGACTTTGTGCTCGCTTCGCGGGCGCGCGGCGTGCCCGAGGGCAAGGTCGTCTACGGCCATGCGCTCAAAAACGCCCTCATCCCCATCGTCACGATGCTCGGCCTCCAGTTCAGCGCCCTTCTGGCCGGTGCGATACTGACCGAGACGACCTTCTCCTGGCCCGGCATGGGACGGCTCCTCCTCGAACGCATCTACCTGCGCGACTACCCGGTCGTGCAGGGAGTCATCATTGTCTACGCCCTGCTGGTCACGGTCGTATCCCTCATCGTCGACCTGCTCTACGCGGTCATCGACCCGCGCGTGAAGCTCTAGGAGGCCCGCAATTGAACGAGAATAAGAACGAGGCGCGCGCCGATAGAGCTAGGTTCTCCCCTGCGTCCGGCCTAGCCAAGGCACTCGGCGCCTTCTCCGAGGCTGCGCGAAAGTACCGCGTCGAGTGGTGGATCCTCGTCGCGGGCATAGTGGTGGTCGGGCTCATCGTATTCATGACGGTCTTTCCCGGGATTTTCACTCGCTTCGACCCGAACGACCAGTCCGCCGGCCCGCAGCTCGGCGCTCCCTCGTTCGCCCATTTCCTCGGTACGGACAACCTCGGCCGGGATGTCGGCGCGCGCATGGTCTACGGCGCCCGCACCATTCTCGGCGTGGCCATCGCCGCCTCCTTCCTCTCGGCCTTGATCGGCATACCCCTCGGCCTTATCTCGGGCTTCGCGGGCAACTGGCTCGACAAGGTCCTCTCCCTGGTTATGGACTCGGTCTACTCCTTCCCCGGGCTTATCCTCGCGATAGCCTTCGCGGCCATGCTCGGACCGGGCGTGATCAACATAACCCTCGCCGTCTCTGTGGTTTACATCCCGACCTACTTCCGCCTCGTGCGGGGGCAGACCCTGCAGATAAAGGAAGAGCTCTACGTCGAGGCCGCGCGCGCGATAGGCGCGCGCAAGTCGGTGATCCTCGCCAAGTACGTCTTTCCGAACGTCATCGCGACCGTCGTGGTCGTCTTCTCCCTCAACATAGCCGACGCGATCATGACCGAGGCTGCGCTCTCCTACATCGGCCTGGGCCTGCCTGCCGGCATCCCCGACTGGGGCATGGACCTCTCGATGGGCAAGAAGTTCCTGCCCTCGGGCGTCTGGTGGATGATCACCTACCCGGGCCTGATGATCATGCTCCTGGCGCTGGGCTTCACTATGCTGGGCGAGGGCCTCTCCGAGATCCTCAACCCCAGGCTCCAGGAGTATTGACGATGGCTGAAACCGAGCGCGAAACGATCCTGGATATCAAGGACCTCTCTATAGCCTATCCCATCTCGATCGGTACCGTGCGCGCCGTCGAGGGTGTGAGCCTCCCGGTCTACAAGGGCGAGGTGCTGGGGCTTGTAGGCGAGTCCGGCTGCGGTAAATCGACCCTCGGCCTGTCGGTCCTGCAGCTCATGAAGCCGCCCGGGAGGATCACGGGCGGCAGCATCTTATACAAGGGACGGAGCGGCGAGTCGCGCGACATCCTCGCGATGGACCAGAAGGAACTGCTCGACCTGCGGGGCAAGAACATAGCGATGATCTTCCAGAATCCGCTCACCTCCCTCGACCCCCTGGTCTCGGTGGAGGACCATTTCGTCGAGGCGATCCAGGTGCACGAGAACGAAGTCAAGCGCAAGGACGCGGTAGCCCGCGCCGAGGCCATCCTCGGCGACTTGGGCATCGAGAGCCGCAGACTCGCCGAGTATCCCTACCAGCTCTCCGGCGGCATGCGCCAGCGCATCATGATCGGGCTCGCGCTCATCCTCCATCCCGACCTCCTCCTGGCCGACGAGCCGACGACCGCCCTCGACGTGATCGTCGAGGCGGGCTTCACCGAGCTACTCATGAAGCTCAAGCGGCAGTACGACCTCTCGGTCGTGCTGATTTCGCACAACTTAGGGCTGGTCGCCGAGATGGCCGACCGCATCGCGGTCATGTACGGCGGACGCATAGCCGAGCTCGCCTCGGTGGACGATATCTTCGATCGTCCTTTGCACCCCTATACGAAGGGACTAATGGACTGTGTGCCCAACATCCTCCTGGACCAGAAGGAGCTCACGGCCATGCCCGGCAGTCCGCCCGATCTCGTCAACCCGGATCCTTGCTGCCCCTTCGCGCCGCGCTGCCCGAAGGTTATGGGCATATGCCGCTCGAAAACTCCGCGCCTCGTCGATTACGGCGGGCGGTCCGCGGCCTGCTGGCTCTACGAAAGGAAGGACTAGCAATGTCCGCGATCATACGCGCAGAGCACCTCGTAAAGGAGTTCCCCGTGAAGGGATCAGGCGTCGGCAAGAACCGGCGCATCGTCCATGCGGTCGACGACGTCAGCTTCGAGATCGACGAGGGCGAGGTGCTGGGACTCGCCGGCGAGTCCGGCTCGGGCAAGTCTACGACGGGAAGGCTCCTCATTCGGCTCATCGAGCCGACCTCGGGCAAGATCGAGTATCGCGGCAAGGACATCATCTCCTACCGCCTGCGCGAGCTCGAGGAGCTGCGCGCCAAGGTGCAGATGATCTTCCAGGACCCCGTGAGTTCCCTTTCGCCGCGCATGAACGTGGGCGAGGCGATCGGCCATCCTCTCGATATCCACGGCATAGGGGACAAGACCTGGCGCAAGGAAGCCGTTCTCGGGATGATGCGCAAGGTAGGACTAGCTCCGGCCGAGTACTTGTACAGGAAGTACCCACACCAGCTCTCCGGCGGGCAGAGTCAGCGCGTGGTGATAGCGCGCGCCCTGGTCACGAGGCCCGATTTCGTCGTCGCCGACGAGCCCATCGCAATGGCCGATGTCTCCGTGCGCGCCCTCATACTCAAGCTCATGCGCGACCTCAAGGACGAGATGGGGCTGACCTACCTTTTTATCACGCACGACCTCGCGACCGCGAAGTACCTCTGCGACCGCGTAGCCATCATGTACCTCGGGCGCATCGTGGAGCTCGCTTCGAGGGACGAGCTCTTCTCACATCCGCATCATCCCTATACGAAGGCGCTCCTTGCCGCCGTGCCGATCCCCGACCCTAAGGCTAGGAAGCCCAAGGACCTCCCGGAAGGCGAAATTCCGAGCGCTATCGATCCGCCGGCCGGCTGCCATTTCCACCCGCGCTGCCGCTTCGCGAAGCCGGAATGCTCCGGCGGAAGACCGCCGCTGCGCGACATAGGCGGAGGCCACCTTTCGGCCTGTATTCTCGACTAAAAAGGCAAGGCTCCCATCGTGTCTAATCTAATTCGCGCAACGCGCACAATGAGCCTCGTGGCGGCCGCGTGCCTCGCGGCATCATGCGTGCTCTCCTGCTCGCACCAAACGGCCGAGACAGCGGCGGCTCCCGTCGTCGTCCTCGTCACGGGCAGCGAGGCCGCTTCACCCCTCGAGTTCCGCGGCGCCGAGGACGTGGCCCGCGCTTATTCGGGCGGGAAGTCGGGGAAGCTCCGGCACCTGTCCCTGCCCGACAAGCCTAAGGGCGAGGCGGCTGTGTCCTCCTTCATCGCCGACGCCGCATCCGATCCCCTCGTCTCGGCCATCGTCGTCTCTCCTTCTCCCGCCGGGACCGCCAGCGGCCTGCGCAAGGCCAAGCTCGCGCGCGGCGTCGGCCTCCTCTGCGTCGCCTCAAGCTCGAGCGAGGACATCCTCGATATTGAGTCCTCGGCCGACCTCGTCGTCGAGCTCGATCGCGCGAGTCGCGCCTATATCGTCGCGTGGGCGGCGAAGAAGATAGGCGCTCGTTCCATAGTGGCCGCCTACGGCCTCGGCGAGGCCGCATCTCCCGACGCATTGCGCGAGAGGGCCATCATGTCCGCGGCCGCTTCCGACCTTGGCCTGCGGTACGCCGCGATGATCGCTCCGAAGGGCGCCGAGAGCGCGTCCTTCGTGCGTTCGGCCTCGGGCTCCTGGCTGCGCGACTACGGACCCGACGCGGCGCTCTATTGCGCCGATCCCGATCTCGCAGAGCCTCTTATCGCGGGCGCGGTGGCCGGCGGCGGCATGCTCGTGGACGCCGCTGGTTCGGCCACGGTCGCGGCTTACGCTGCGGCCCTCGGCGTCGACCTTTCGAGCGCCAAGGGCGACACGAAGAGGGAGCGCCGCCTCGTCGAAGCGGCGCTCGCCGCAGTCGGGATGAAAGGCCGGCTCTGCTCCTGGGACTCTGCCTATGGCCGAGCGAGCGCGGCAGGCCTCGGCGAGTTCGCCATGCGCGTCGCGAAGGGCGAGGCCAAGAAGGACGAGATCAACGACCTGCGCGCCGCCCTCGACGATCGCTCCGGCGGCGCCGCATGGATGGCTGAATACGATATCGACGCCGCGACCGGGGTCAAATCGGTCAATCGCGTCCTCATTCGCCAGGACCTGTACGCCCTCGGCTCGGGCTATCTTCAGAGCGCGCTGCAGCCGGTTCCCGCCAAGTACCTCCTGATAAAGTCGGGCGGCTCCGACTAGAGCGACTCAAGCTCATTGCCATTCGGGGCCCTGCTCGATTACTATGCTCGCAAAAGTTATAGCGAGATGTTCTCGAGGGAGTGCCTTATGGCGAAGTATCCTTTCGCGGAGATAGAGAAAAAATGGCAGGCGCGCTGGGAGTCCGAGAAGGCCTTCAGCGCGGTCGAGGACGAGTCCTTTCCTAAGGATAAGCGACGTTATGTCCTCGATATGTTTCCCTATCCTTCCGGCGCCGGCCTCCATGTGGGCCATCCCGAGGGCTATACGGCGACGGACATTTACTGCCGCTACCTCAGGATGAACGGCTACAATGTTCTCCATCCCATGGGCTTCGACGCCTTCGGCCTGCCCGCCGAGAACTACGCCATCAAGACCGGCACTCACCCCGCCGCGACTACGAAGGCCAACATCGACCATTTCCGCGTTCAGATCAAGTCGCTCGGCTTCTCTTACGATTGGGACCGCGAGATCTCGACCTGCACGCCCGACTACTACAAGTGGACCCAGTGGATTTTCCTTCAGCTGTATAAGCGCGGCTTGGCCTACGAGGCCGAGATGCCGATCAACTGGTGCCCTTCCTGCAAAACGGGGCTGGCGAACGAGGAAGTCAAGGAAGGGCTCTGCGACCGCTGCGGTACCAAGGTGACGCGCAAGCGCATCCGCCAGTGGGTGCTCAAGATCACCGCCTACGCGGACAGGCTCTTGGAGGACTTGGACGGCCTCGACTGGCCCGAGCCGGTGAAGCTGATGCAGCGCAACTGGATCGGCCGCTCGGAAGGCGCCCAGGTCGCCTTCGGCATCGAGGGCCATAACGATAAACTCGATATTTTCACCACGCGCGCCGATACGCTTTTCGGCGTCACATACATGGTCCTCTCGCCCGAGCACCCGCTCGTGGCGAAGATCACGACGGCCGCGCAAAGGGCGGCCGTGGAGGCCTATGTAGAGGCAGCGGCGCGCAAGAGCGATCTCGAGCGCACCGACCTCGCCAAGGATAAGTCCGGCGTCTTCACCGGCGCCTACGCGATCAATCCGCTGAACGGCCAGAAGGCACCCATCTGGATCTCCGACTACGTCCTCATCTCCTACGGCACGGGCGCCATCATGGCCGTCCCCGCGCACGACGACCGCGACTGGGATTTCGCGAAGAAGTTCGGCCTACCCATCATCCAGGTCGTCGCCTCGAAAAAGCAGTACGAATCGGGTTATGATTTTTCTAAAGCGCCCGCGACCTGCGACATAGAAGACGGCTACTCCGTCAATTCGGGGCCTTTCACCGGCATGACCACAGAGGCAGCCAAGAAGGCCATCATCGAGAAGGTCGAGGCCGACGGCATCGGCAGGCGCTCGATAAACTACAAGCTCCGCGACTGGCTTTTCAGCCGCCAGAGGTACTGGGGCGAGCCCATTCCCCTTGTGCACTGCGACAAGTGCGGCATCGTTCCCCTGCCCGAGAGCGAGCTGCCCCTCCTCCTGCCGGAAGTGAAGAGCTATACGCCTACGGGCACGGGCGAGTCTCCCCTCGCGAACGTCCCCGAGTGGGTCGAGACGAAGTGCCCCAACTGCGGCGGCGCGGCCAAGCGCGAGACCAACACTATGCCCCAGTGGGCCGGTTCCTGCTGGTACTACCTGCGCTACCTCGATCCCAAGAACGATAAAGCTTTCGCCTCGAGAAAGGCGGTCGACTATTGGATGCCCGTCGACCTCTACGTCGGCGGCGCGGAGCACGCGGTGCTTCACCTCCTGTACTCGCGCTTCTGGCACAAGGTCCTTTACGACCTCGGCGTCGTGGGCACGAAGGAGCCCTTTCAGCGCCTCGTGAACCAAGGCATGATCCTCGGCGAGGACAACCAGAAGATGTCCAAGAGCCGGGGCAACGTCATCAACCCCGACGATATTGTGCGCGATTACGGCGCCGACTCCATGCGGGTCTACGAGATGTTCATGGGGCCGCTCGAGGTCTCCAAGCCCTGGGCTACCGCGGGCCTCGTGGGCGTCTCCCGTTTCCTCGAGAAGGTCTGGGCTCTCTCCGGGCGCGCGTTAGTCGAAACCGAGCCTACCCGGGATTCGCTTAAGTCTCTTAATAGGGCGGTGAAGAAAGTATCCGGCGACACTTCTTCATTGAATTTTAACACTGCGATCTCGGCGATGATGATATACGTGAACGAGCTCGGCAAGCTCGAGAACCTCCCGCGTTCGATGTGGGAGCCGCTCGTGCTTATGCTCGCGCCCTACGCGCCCCATCTCGCCGAGGAGCTTTGGGCAAAGGCGGGCCATACGAAGAGCCTCGTACGCGCGGCGTGGCCGACCTACGACGAGGCGCTCTGCGCGGACGATACCAAGGAAATAGTGGTCCAGGTAAACGGTAAGATCCGCGAGCGCTTCAGCGCCGTTGCGGGCACCGCTGTGGATGAATTGCAGAAGACGGCTCTCTCCTTGCCTAAGGTGAAGGAGTGGGTCGACGGTAAAAAAGTCGCAAAGGTGGTGGTCGTGAAAGACAAGCTCGTGAATATCGTGGTGACCGGCTAGAGAGACTTAGCCGGCCTCGGAGGGTGCGATGGCTGGGCAACGAAGGGCGGGGCCGAGGAAGGTTCTCAGGCTGAGCATAGCTGCTAAACTTGTCATACTCGCTTCGGTCATGATTGTATCTTGTGGAGTGATATTCCTTATCGTCTCGCGGAGTCTCTCGCAGCTGACCGAAGCGATCGATCAGGTACAGCGCGTGCAGGGCGACCTGACACGACAAGGCACTGACCTGCAGTCTGAGGGTTATTCCCTGCAGGTCTTCGTCCTTGCTCGGGCAATGGATGTCCTGGACGGGATGAAGGACGTGGGAACGTCGGCGCGCGCTGTGGTGAACTCCCAGACAGCCGCCGCCAAGACCAACATGACCGCCATCTCGCAGGAAAAAAACCTTCCTGTGCCCGAGCAACTGCGCGCTCCCCTTGCGTCCAGCTTCGATGACTATATGAAGACGCTGGATCGGATGCCGGACGCCCTCGACGGGGGGAAGGCCAGCGCTGAGGCCTATATCGGCGACGTTCAGGAATCTTTCCGGGTCATGAACAACCACCTTCAAGTGTTCCAAGGCGCGCTTCGCACCGCGAGCGACGCGGCGTCGCTCGCGGCCCACCATCTGGCCGAGCGTGCTTCGATCGCCCTCATGTCGGTCATCGCCGCTGCGGTCCTCCTGTGCGCGCTCATTGCGATCATGATCATGCGGTCCATTACGAAACCGCTTAACGGACTGGTCGAGGCGGTCGACAAGATAGGCGACGGCGATTTGAGGGACTCAACCGGGATCGAGAGCGGCGACGAACTCGGGCGCATCGCCGCGAGCGTCGACGGTCTCGTGCTTGATCTGCGCGAGCTCGTCGGCACGGTGAAAGAGAGGCTCGCCCTGCTCGAGGATACGGGAGCGGGTCTTTCCTCGATGATGTCCCAGACGGGCGCGGCTGTCGTCGAGATCAACTCGAGCATCGCGAACACAGGCGGACAGCTACGCGAGCAGTCCGCGGCCGTCGAGAGCGTCTCCTCGGCGATCGAGGCGCTTAGCTACTCAATCGAGGGGCTCGGCGCGATGATCGCGAGCCAGTCTTCCGTGATAACCAGCTCCTCCGCCGCCGTCGAGGAGATGATTGCGAGCGTAGATGCGGTCGCCTCCAACGCCCAGGCCGCGGCCTCTGCATCCTCCGATCTCATCGAGGAAGGGAAGGGCGGCAAAGCCAAGATCGACGAAGTCGGCGCCTCCGTAGCTTCGATCGTGCGCTATTCCGAGAACTTAGGGGAAGCGGCCGGGCTCATAACCGAGATCGCCTCGAGGACCAACCTCCTCGCCATGAATGCCGCCATCGAGGCCGCCCATGCCGGAGATGCGGGCAGGGGCTTCGCCGTCGTGGCGGACGAGATTCGCAAACTGGCTGAGCAGTCGAGCTCTCAGGCGAAGGATATATCGGCCGACTTGGGCAGAGTCTCGGAGGCGATAGGCGCCGTGCGCTCCGCCTCCGACTCCGCAGTAGGCTCTTTTACCTCAATATTCGAAAAATCCACCTCTCTTGCCGATGCGGTTCGGTCGATGGGCGATTCCATGGCCGAGCAGAGGACTGGCGGCGCCCAGGTCCTCGAAGGCCTTTCGCGCCTCAAGGACATCACTCGGGAGATCGGGCGCGGCTCGGGTGAGATGAGCGCAGGCAACGCCGCGATCCTCGATCAGGTGCAGAGGCTCACGAGCGTGAACGCCCAGGTCGTGCGTAACAACGAGGAGATGACCACGGGTACCGGCGAGATCAACGAAGCCGTAGCCGGAACGATCGATCTCAGCGCCAAGAACCAGGCGCATATCGCCGATGTGCGGGTCGCATTGGATAAATTCTCTATTTGAGGAAGAGCAGGCCGTAGGAGGCGATGACTACCGCGGCAAGCGCGATCACCGTCGCCTTTCCGCCGACGCTTCGCGTTTCCGAAGCTAATTCCGTGTCCTTGTCCGATTCCAGTGGCGCGCCGAGCGCCTCGTCCCAGAGCTCGAGCATGAGAGCGTCCGCGTCCTCGATGATGTGGGCCGGACGTACGCTGCCTTTATACTCCACGATGCGATCGTAGTAGACAAAAGAGGACGCAACGAGGGCGCCGAAGCGGCCGGGGAGCTTCAAGCTCGGCAGGATGCTCGCCTTCGAGATGTAGATGAGGCCTTCGAATACGAGGGCCTTCCCGATGCCGTCTTCGAGCGCGCCCTGCGTCATTACGAGGGGGCCGAGCTGGCAGAGCACTTTCCCGACGGGCACGAGAAGGTTCGCGAGCACGATGCCGAGCGAGACGAAGACTGTCGCGGGGATCGAGATCTTCTTGCCCGAGAGCCAAGCCGCGCCGAGGAAGCAGGCGAACATGATCGCGCGCAGGGAAATCGAGCGCTGGAAGAGGAAGGCTATGGAGACTGCCGCTCCGGCGGCGGCGAGCGTCCAGGGGGAGAATCTTGCCTCCCAGGCGGCGCGACGGGTAGCGCGCCGCGCCACGCGCGAGGCGTCGCGTTTTCCCCTATTTCGGCTACGCATGGACTTTCCCCGTTTTCCCGAGCAAGGCCTTGGCGCTCGCGCACCATAGAGATTTTTTCGCAAAGGCTTCGGCGAAGAGCCCGAGGAGGGTTCCCGTGACGAGTCCCATAATGAGGAAGGGCGGAGCGATGAGCCGGGCGGCTTCGCCGAAGACAAGGACGCTCGCTATGACTATCTGCACGGCATTCGAGACCATCGCCCCTAGTATCGAGATGCCGACCGCGCTGATGTGGCGGCCGAAGAGCTTTCGTCCTCCACGCATGGTAAGCGCCGCGGTAAGGGTTCCCGCGAGCGAGAAGACGGCGATATAGGAGAATAGGGAGCCGGAAATCACGCTCATGCCTACGACTTTGACCAGGGCGAGGGCCAAGAACCAAGGCAGAGGGAGGAGATCGGTCGCGAGGAGGATGGGCAGGTTCGCTATGCCGAGTCGCATGAAGGGTAGGGGCTTGGGGACCATGTACTCGAGGGCCGAGAGAAAGAAACAGAAGGCGCCGAGGAGGGCGGTAACGTCGGCCGCGCTCGCCCGCTTGACCGCCTTAGTAAACTGAGGCGTCGATTCCGGCATCTTCGGCTCCGCCTTCCACGCGGACGAGGACCTGATTGGGCAGGCAGGCTATCCACTGTCCGGCCTCGCTTATAGCGCCGGCCGCGACGCAGGTTTTATTCGGGCAAGGAGAGTCCTCGATGCGGACTGTCTTGTTGTGAATTCCGACGAGCGTTTCGCCGAGGGGGCCCGGCACCTTTATTTCGCGATCGGTCGACAGGGGATAGATCCACTCTCCTCCCTGGGCTTTGATCACCACTTTTGCGTCGCCCGACTTAGGGCCGTAGGCCCATATCGCCGAGGCGGCCACAATCCCCATAGAAACGAGGATGATGATGATATCGAGCGGTCGTATCCGCATGCGCAAGGCCATATCTGATCAGCGGCATCCGTTTTCGCAGCCGCAGCCCTCCGCATCCTCGTCGCATTCGCCTTCCGCGCAGCCGCCTTCGCAACCGCAGCTCCCGTGCACGTGGCCGTGCTGAAGCTCCTCGGGCGTAGCCTCGCGAACGTCGACGACGTTCACCGTGAAGTGGAGCTCGGATCCCGCGAGGGGATGGTTGGCATCGATCGTGACTTCGTCGCCCTCGACGCCGGCTACGGTCACGATCTGCGTGCCGCCTTCGCTGTGCGCCTCGAATTGCATGCCGATCTCGATCTGGGCGTCGGGGCCGAATTCGGCGCGGGTGACTTTAAAAACGAGGCTATCGTCGCGCTCGCCGTAGGCTTCCGCAGCGGGAACTATGCAGTCGACTTTATCGCCCGCCTGCTTGCCCGCGAGGTGCTTCTCGAGTCCGACTATGATGTTCTGATTGCCATGAATATAGACGAGGGGCTCGGACCCCTCGGAAGAATCTAGGACTGCGCCCTTCGAATCCTGAAGCTTGTAGTCGATGGTGACTACCCGGTCTTTTTCGATGACCATAATACATCCTTTCGGGGGCGTAGTTTCCCCGTAACGCGAAGGAATAATGTATATATAATTCTCTTATATGAAAAGAGGAGGAGAGGGCGGATTCGATGGGCTCTAGTCTCTCCACCTCCCCAGCCGATACTGTAGTAGTTAAGCAGGCCCGGACCGTGGCTGCACTTTAGGAGACCAGTACATCGATGCCTGAAGAGTCCAACCATCCTATAGAAAACCGCATCCAGGGCGGTGCCGTACTCGGCACAGTCCTCGCCTTAGCCTCCATTTTCGGCTTCGCTGCCTTGGGCTGCGCCGCTTCCGGCGCCTCCTCCCCGCGCCTTCTAGCTTTGAGCGGGACTTTTCTCATAGGCGCCTTCTCGTGGGCATCGCTTTTCGTACCCCTCTGGCTGGCGCTGGCCTCATTGATGGCCATAATTCCTGGATGGAATCCCTCCGCCTTCGCCCGCCTCGTGGGCTCCTGGCTTCCCTTCGCCCCGATCGTCGCGATAGCACGGCTCTCTGTCTCTCCCGAACCTTTCCTTTCCGAGCACCCCGCCTTCGCGGCCGTAGGTATGCCCGCCCTCGTCGTCGCGGCGCTTGCGATAGCCATAGTGCTGTTGGCCTTTGTCCTGTATTTTAGCAAGACTTTGTCTCGCGCGATGGATGGGCCTGAGGTTTCCCGGCCCTCGAAGCTTTCTATCGCCGCCTTGCCCGCGCCGAAAGAGCTTCCTCCGCCCGAGGCGGATGCACGCGTCAAAGGCTCGGGTGATCGCTTTTCGGAGTTTTCCGTGCCGAGCCTGCCGCCCCTGCCCCCGCTGATCTCCTTAGGCGAAGTCGCGGTGAAAAGTCCGGCCTCGGATATACCATCCCCTCCTTCGCCGGAGCCCGCAGTCAAGCCTGGACCCGTCGTCGAGCCATCGCCTATCAGCTCGTCCCCAGAGCCTGCGCCCAAGCCCGCGGCCGAGAGCGTAGAAACGAGGGACGGCGGTACGATCGAGTTCGTTTCGGTCATGCCCGAGCATCGGCAGGATGCGCAAGCCGCCGCCGCGGATGCCGAAAAGGCCGCAGCCGTCGCGGCGGCCTTGGAGCGCGTTCGCGCGCGGCGCAAAGACAAGCCCTACGCGGTGCCCGTCGAGGGCATCCTCACCGTCTACCCCGATGGCGAGTACTGGATCATCGACGACAAGACCCGTCATTCCGCCGAGATCCTGCGTCAGTGCCTCGCCGAGTTCAAGATCGAGGCCGAGGTCACGGGCATACGCAAGGGCCCGGTCATCACGATGTTCGAGATCCTGCCGGCTCCCGGCGTCAAGCTCTCCAAGATCACGAACCTCTCGGACAACATAGCTCTTCGCCTCGCCGCGTCGAGCGTGCGCATCGTCGCGCCTATACCGGGCAAGCACGCCGTAGGCATCGAGGTGCCGAACGAGAGGCGTTCGATCGTCTCCCTTCGCGAACTCATCGAGGCCGAGTCCTTCAAAACCGCGAAGATGGAGATCCCCGTCGTTCTCGGTAAGGACATATCTGGCGAGGCCAAGTTCATCGACCTGGCGTCGACGCCCCACCTTCTCATCGCGGGGGCGACAGGATCGGGCAAGTCGGTCTGCGTCAACGCGATGATCCTCTCGATCCTTTTCCGCCGCTCGCCCCAGGACGTGAAGCTCCTGCTTATCGACCCGAAAATAGTCGAGCTCAAGCTCTACAACGACATACCGCACCTGCTCACACCGGTGATCACCGAGCCCAAGCGGGCCTTCCAGGCCCTGCAGTACTGCATCTGCGAGATGGAGCGGCGCTACAGCCTCTTAGACCACGCGGGCGTGCGCGACATCAAGAGTTACAACCGCAAGATCCGCGACAAGGGCTACGCCGCCGAGAAGCTGCCCTACATAGTCGTCGTGATCGACGAGTTCGCCGACCTCATGGCCACCACGGGCAAGGAGCTAGAGTCCACTCTCGCCCGCCTCGCGGCCATGTCCCGAGCCATCGGCATACACTTGGTGCTCGCGACGCAGCGCCCTTCCATCGATGTCATCACCGGCCTTATCAAGGCCAACATCCCCAGCCGCATCGCCTTCATGGTGGCGAGCAAATTCGACAGCCGCATTATAATCGATGCGGTTGGCGCGGAGAAGCTCCTTGGGAAGGGCGACATGCTTGTCGCCACCGTATCCGATCCCTTCCCGATCCGCGAGCAGGGCGCCTTCGTCTCCGAGGAAGAAGTGGAGAAGGCCGTCGAGTTCGTGAAGACCCTGGGCGAGCCCGAGTACATCGATGACGAGATTTTCATCGACGAGGAAGAGGAGGACGGCGGGCTTTCTCTCTTCAACGACGAGGACGACGACCCCCTGTACGAGAAGGCCTTGGAGATCGTGCTCCAGCAGGGCAAGGCGAGCGCATCCTATATCCAACGGCGGCTCAAGATCGGCTACAATCGCGCATCGCGCCTGGTCGAGCTCATGGAGGACAAGGGCATCGTGGGCCCCGCCAACGGTTCGAAGCCCCGCGACATAGTGCGTAACCCGGAGGTGTTGGGCCCGAGGGGGTCTGGCGCGCCGCGCAGCGAGGCCGCACGGCAGGCGAGCCACCTGCCTGGCATCTTGCCAGGACTCGAAACGGTGCCTGGCCAGAGAGTGACCGGGCACGACGAGGATGAGCCGGAGGAAGATGAAGAATGATAACCGTTCCCCTGCAACAATATTCAATAATCCTGATTGGATTATTGAATATTGCTGACAGGAAAATTCTATTCGAAAAACAAAAAAATATGCGGACACATTGAATCAGGGACACTTTCGACCAGGAGGACGGGGAATCTGGTGTCTTCTTCGCGGCGAATGATGGAAAGGAAACCAGGTCCCAGGTCTACAGCCGCGTGGGAAACGTTTTTATAGACTGCAAGGTGCCTATGTACATCTATAATAGTGCGCAGTACGAAAGCTTGACGACCGCGTCAGGTGCTATATAAGTAGCGCCGTTCGAGCTCGTCGTCGTGAGCGTCGGCTGAATGTCGAGGGCCGCGAAGCTATGATCCTGGTTGTACTTGTTGGCGTAGGTAATCGGGCGGACAATCCCGTAGACAAACGTGCCGGTCCCGACGACGATTCCAAGCATGACGGTCCCTAGTCCGTTGGTCGGCGGCGTGGAAAAAGTGGTTAAAGCGTTCGCTACGGCCACCGTATAGGTTAGGGAGCCCGAGACAACTAAAGTCCAACCCAACGCGGTTCCGCCCAGACAAACGAGGCCGCCGAGCGTGTCTCCCTCCACAAAGGAACCTATGCCCAATCCTGGGATAATATTGAGCAGCACGGGAAGGACCGCTGACTTAGGTGAGGCCGTGGGCTGAGGTATGACCGCCTTCGCATTCTTTACTTCTCCATTGGCTTTCTGGTGTGCTGTATTGCCAAATTCGCTAGTGCCCGAAAGGTTGTCGCCTACTTCTTGCGCGAGGCCGATGAGAGTGGAGAGCTTGCCCTCTCTCTGCGCCGAGCTCTCCGTTGCGATGACGCCGGATTTGACATCGATCATCTTGCCGCTCACGTAGTATGTGTCGCCGATTTTTTGCACCTTGATGATGACGACGAAGTCGGCCCCGAGGTACTTTCCTGCAATGGCTGCATCCTGATCGCTTACCATATCGGATAGCTGGAATTCTCGTTCCTTGAGCACACTGTCTATGTTGTCTCGGTCGAGGACGGTGTAACGTTCAGAACTGACAAGAGCCTCTGTTATTTTATCGGTCACAGGGACGATCACCGATGTGTCCATGTCCTTGGGAATAGCCGCGTCGAGTACTGCGACCTTGGGCTGGGCCCAGGCAATCGCGGCAAGCGCGGCTATGGCAAGAGTGGCAATTGCTCTTTTCACTTCATTCCTCCGACTGGGCCAAAGGTTAGCATTCAGCTGCGTCACTGTAAAGCTTCGAGCCATAGCGCCGCCGGCATACTTGTGAAAGCACGCCAATCCAGCTAGATTTTCCTCATGCGAAGGATCGGCATAATCGGCGGCGGCCAGCTCGGACGTATTCCAAGAGTGAAACATGGCGCTACACTCCTCTTGAACACGCAATTGTTCGAGAGGCCGTGGTGAAGAAAACCACACAAAAGAGACGCGATGGCAAAAGGGTTCTTTTTACTATCGTTCTGGGAATTGTCGTCGTAGCTTTCCTGGCATACCGATTCTTTCAGCTGATTCATTAGGAATATATTTATGAACGGTTTCCCGACAAATCCGAGGCGGTTCAAGAATGGAGATTGTATGGAAATACTATACCCTCTTTCAGATGAGTGGTTAGTAAACCGTCTCAAATTTTTCGAAGCCCTGATGAGTTGAGCTGTTTTCCCCTACCGGTAGTCCTCGATAAGAGAAGATTGGCGGGGAAACGTTCACTTCAGCTCGCATAAGAAACTGTTCTAAATTAGAGGCACATCATACACCGGCATACTTGTGAAAGTGCTCCGATCCAGCTAGATTTTCCCCATGCGTAGGATCGGCATAATCGGCGGCGGCCAGCTTGGACGCATGGCCATCGAAGAAGCGCGCAAGTACGTCGCCCATATCGAGGTGCTCTCGCCTGATTATCCTTCTCCCGCCTCGGATCTGGCGGACGTGACCCATGTGGGAGAGCTCGACGATTACGAGCTCACGCTTGAATTCGCCCGCGAGGTCGATGTGGTGAGCTACGAGATCGAGTCTGTCAACGCGGATGCGCTGTGCGAGCTCGAGCGACAGGGCAAGGCTGTCCTGCCCGCTGCGGGCATCCTTGCGGTGATCCGCGACAAGTTCGACCAGAAGCGCGCGCTCGAGGCTGCGGGCGTCCCCGTTGTGCGATATGCGGCACTACCTAGCGACGATGGCTCGCTCGGCCCGCCATCCGCGGCCTCGCTCGAGCAGGCGGCGGTGCGGCTTGGCGGTTTTCCCATCGTCCAAAAGGCGCGCCTGGGCGGCTACGACGGCCACGGTGTGGCCGTCCTCGGCGCCGCAGGTGATCCGGCGCTCCTCGTCTGTCCTTCCTATGCAGAGGAGAAAGTCGACTTCGAGAAGGAACTCGCCGTCGTCGTCGCGTGCGCTCCCGACGCTCAGGCCGCAGTCTATCCTTGCGTCGAGATGGTCTTCGACCCTGCCGCCAACCTCTGCGACTCGGTCCTCGCCCCCGCGCGGATCGGCGAGGCCCATCGCGCCGAAGCCCAGCGCATCGCCCTTCGCTCCGTCGAGGCGATCTGCGCGGCATCCGAGCGCTCCGGCTCTCCTGTTTCGGGATCTGCCGGCGTTTTCGGCGTCGAGATGTTCCTGACTAAAGGCGGCGAGATCCTCGTCAACGAGATAGCGCCCAGGCCGCACAACTCGGGGCATTTTTCGATAGAGGCCTGCGCCTCGAGCCAGTTCGACCAGTTCGTACGCATCCTCCTCGGACTGCCTTTGGGGTCTCCCGAGCTGCTGCGGCCCGCTATGATGGTCAACCTCTTGGGCGAGGAGGGCGCTTCGGGCGAGAGCGAGTACCAAGGCCTCGAGAAGGCCCTGGCCGTCCCAGGCGTTTCGCTTCATCTTTACGGCAAGCGAGAAGTCCGGTCGTTCCGCAAGATGGGCCACCTCACCGCGTTGGGCGCAACTGTCGACGAGGCGATCGAGCGAGCCGAAACCGCGCGGTCGGCCATCAAGATCGTCGGCAACGACCGGTGAGCCTGTGGCGGTCCTCATCGTTTTTTAACGCGATGCACATCGAATTCTCGGCACCGGGATTCTATACCTTCCTTAAAGATTCGCATGGGAGGTAATTATGAAAGCTAGACTCATGTCTCGGCGTGTCATGGCTTCGGCCCTGCTCGCCGCGTCCCTTTTCCTCGCCTCCGGCCTTGCGGCCGAAGGTTATGACACGACCGGGCTCAACTTCGCCCCGGGCGCTACCGCTTCCGAACTCAACTTCGCCTGGTTTTCCTCGAGCGCCGCGAAGAAGCCTGTAGTCCAGATCGCGAAAAAGGCCGATCAGAAGGGCGATGCCTTCCCCGCGGCCAAGGCTAAGTCCTTTTCCGGCGTCGCGACCAAGGTCGTGGCGACCCAGTTCAACGCCGACGATAAGGTCGTCGTTCTCGACAGCTACGCCGACAAGGTTACGGTCACCGGCCTTTCCGGCTCCACCGACTACGTCTACCGCGTCGGCGACGGCAAGGTTTGGAGCGATGCCTACGCCCTCAGCACCCGCGACCCGAAGGCCTTCAGTTTCTACGTGGTCGGCGACCCTCAGCTTGGCGCTAAAGCTTCCCCCACTGGCCCCAAGACGCTCGATAGCGATGCGGCCGGCTGGAAGGACACGCTCGTCAAGGCCACTACAGCCAACCCCAATGCCAGCTTCATCCTCTCCCTCGGCGATCAGGTGAACGACTACAACAAGCTCGATACTCAGAACGCCGAGTATGCCGCCTTCTTCGCCCCCGCCCAGCTCCGCTCCCTGCCTCTGGCCACGGTGGACGGCAACCACGACTTCCAGATGGGCGAGTACTACGGCTACCATTACAATCAGCCCAATCGCTCCGTCAGCTATGGCACATCCTACGGTGACGACGGCGACTACTGGTTCGTCTACGGTGACGCCCTCTACCTCCTGCTCAACAGCAACACGCAGAGCATCGCGACCCACGACGTGTTCATCCGCGACGCCGTCGCAAAGAACCCGAACGCCAAATGGCGCATCGTCTGCATGCACCACTCCGTGTACAGCGAGGCCGATCACTTCGCCGATCCGGACATCATCGATCGTCGCACCAACTATCCTCCCGTCTTCGAGCGCTACAAGATCGACGTCGTCCTCCAGGGCCACGATCACTCCTATACTCGCACCTTCCCGATGCTCAAGGGCAAGCCCGTCGAGGGCTTCGACGCCAAGGCCGACTCCGTCACGAACCCGACCGGCATCGTCTACTTCACCTTCAACTCGGGCTCGGGCAGCAAGTTCTACGACTGGCATGACGCCGCCCCCGAAGTCTTCAGCGCCGTCCGCTGGCAGGGCAAGGTCCCTTCGTTCAGCTCCATCTCCGTTGACGCCGGCACCTTCTCGGTGAAGACTTACCGCACCGACGATATGTCCCTCATCGACTCCTTCTCGATCATCAAGAAGTAATTGCGAAAAGCCATTAAGTGGGCGGCCATCCTGGCCGCCCTCGCTCTCTACGCGACCGGGGCGGTCTTTTTTGCCTCGAATACCACTATCTTTCGGCTCTATCGATCGTCCGGATCGGCTAACGTGCGCTATGAGCGCGCCACGGTCGAGGCGATCGAGAGGGAAGAGCTCGATGCGGACGAGGAACACGGCGGCCTACTCACCGGCTACCAGGATCTCCTCGTCCGCATCTCGAGCGGCGAGAGGGCGGGAACCGAGCTGCGGATCGAGAACGTGCTCAACTACACGACCCACTTCCTCCTCAAGAAGGGGCAATCGATAGTCGTCCACGTCGATACCGCGGACTCGACCCACTATACGGTCTCGGTCTACAGCGTGGACCGGGCTCCCGCGCTCATAGCGCTTGCGCTGCTCTTCGTCGCCGCCCTCTGCGGCATAGGCGGCAGGCGCGGCTTCCGCTCCCTCCTGGGGATGCTCTTCACGATCGCAAGCATCGTCTGCGTCTTCATCCCCCTGCTCTACCGGGGCTGCTCGCCGATTCTCGCGGCCTCGGTCATGGCCGCCGCCACCGTCTCGATCTCGCTCCTCCTCCTAGCGGGGCCTACGGCGAAGAGCGCTTCCGCCATCGCGGGATCCATCGCGGGCATGCTGCTCTCCGCGGCCATCGCCTATGCCTTCCAAAGCTTCACGCAGATTTCGGGCTACACGACGGCGGAGGCCGATTCCCTCCTCGCCATAGCGGGCGGCACGGGCATGAAGGTCGGCGAGCTCCTCTTCGCCGCTTTCCTCATCTCGACCCTCGGCGCGGAGATGGACATTTCCATATCGGTCGCCTCCGCGGTCGCGGAAGTGCACGCGGGCAACTCAGGCCTCGATCGCGCGGCGCTCTTCCGCGCGGGCATGAACGTCGGCCGCGACATGATGGGCGCTATGGCCAACACCCTCATCCTGGCCTTCGCCGGCTCGGCGCTTAATTCGATGATCCTCATCTACTCGATCGAGCGTTCGGCGAACCAGATCTTCAACTCGAACGCGGTCGTCATCGAAATAGTGCAGTCGCTCAGCGCGGGGCTCGCTGTCATTGTCACTGTGCCAGCCGTGGCCTTCTGTTCGGCCCTGCTGCTTTCTCGTTCAACGGTTCATGATATAATCGAACCATGAGCCCTTCAGAATCGCCATTCTCGCTTTCCATCGATCCTGAGCTCCTCTCGAGCGGCATCCGGGCGGCCCTCGTATGGGCCATCGGCATTCCGTCCTGCCCGAAGAGCGAGACGCCCTTCGCCTACCTCTCAGCCCTCCTCGAGCGAGTACGCGCCGCGGGCGAGTCCTTCCTTCCGCCTGAGCGCAAGGCTGCCGTACGCAGCATGCTGCGCCATGGCAAGTACAAACCTGCCGGGCGCGCGAAGCCCTCGAACGAGTATCTCCTCGCCGCTGCCTTGGACGGGAGCTTCCCCTTCGTGAACGGCCCCGTCGACGCCAACAACGCGGTGAGTCTCGAGTGGGGCTATCCGGCGAGCGTTTTCGATGCCGCCAAGACGGGCAGCGAGCTCTATCTGCGCCGCGGGCTCTCTGGGGAGTCCTACGTCTTCAACCCCTCGGGCCAGATCATCGAGCTTGAGGACCTCATCGTTGTCTGCCGCCGCGAGGGAGGCGCTTGGTCGCCCTGCGGCAATCCGGTGAAGGACGCAATGGCCACCAAGGTCTTCGAGGACGCCCGCGATGTCGTCGCGGTGGTGTATGCGCCGCCTTCCGAAGACCGCGCCCTCATCGAGTCCTGCGCCGAGCGCTTCCGAGCCCTTCTCGAGAGCGAGTGCGGAGCGGCAAGCTCCGGCTCGGCCATTATCGAGTAGTCGTCCGTCGCTTGCATAAACTGTTCCCGGCGTTAAGCTTGAGTTGATCATCGAGGAGGATTCTCATGAGGCTCAGGCTAGGCATCGGCGCCAAAATCATTGTCCCCGCTGCATCGATCTTCATCGTCGTCATGATCGCTATTGCGCTTGTCTCATATATGACGTCCTCCCGGCTCTTGACCGCGGCCGCATATAATGAAGGACAGCTCTTGGCATCGGTCAACGCCTCCCAAGTGCAAGAGCGCCTCTCCGAAGCGGTCGTCGATGCCCGCGCTCTGCGCGACGCCTTACTCGGCCTCAAGTCGGCGGGGCCCTTCGATAGGGCGGCCGTGGACGCCATCCTCAGGGCCAACCTCGAGGCTCATCCCGAATACCTCTCGAGCTGGAGCGTATGGGAACCCAACGCCCTCGACGGCAAGGACGCCAAGTATAGGAACACGCCGCTCTCCGACTCCACGGGCCGCTACCTCACCGCTTACGATCGGGGGCAAGGGAGCATCCAGCGCTCGGTGTGCGTCGACTACGACAAGAGCGGCGCGGGCGATTGGTATATCGTGCCGCGCGATACCGGCCGAGAGTTCGCCACCGAACCTTATTCCTACACGTATACCGGCAAGAAAGAAGATACGATCCTCATCGCGAGCGCCTGCGTGCCTATCTCTTATGGCGGCAAGGTCGTGGGAGTAGTGGGTCACGATTATTCCGTTTCCTCGCTCTCGGGCTTTCTTAAGGGGATCAAACCCTACGAGGGGGCCTACGCCATACTAACATCGAACAAAGGTGTCAGGCTCTATCATCCCAGCGCCGAACAGATCGGCAAGACCATAGGAGACGACGTCCCCGCCCAGCAGTCGGCCCTCCTCGGAGCGATCAAGGCTGGCAATCCCTTCACCTTGACCAAGAAGAACCTGGCCAACGGCGCGTTTTCCCTATTGAGTTTCTCGCCCGTGCGCATAGGGCAGGACGATCATCCATGGTCGCTCGCTGTCGTCTTGCCTCTCGGTGTCCTCCTCGAGCCGGTCGATCGGCTCCTCGCGGCGATGCTCTTCGTCGGGCTTCTCGGGCTCGTAATTGGCTTCACCTCGCTCCTCTTCGTCGCACGGAGCCTCTCTCGGCCTGTCGGCGTCATGAACCAAGCGGTGCTTCGCTTCGCCCAGGGCGACTTCGCTCTCTCGGACGTCGACCATGCGGGCCTCGAGTCGATGCGCCGCCGTGGCGACGAACTCGGCGAGACGGGGCGGGCCTTCGACGTCCTGGTCGGGGCCATCTCCTCGAAAATCGCGTCCCTGCAGGCCTCGGCCTCCCAAGTCGCGAGCGGCTCGAACCAGGTCAGCAGCACCGCTCAGCAGCTCTCCCAAGGCACGACCGAACAGGCATCGGCCGGAGAGCAAGTCTCCTCCGCGATGGAAGAGATGAGTGCAAACATCAAGCAGAGCGCGGACAACGCGGTCGTCACCGAACGCCTCGCCCAAAGATCGGCGAAGGACGCAGAGGAAGGCGGCCGCGCGGTGCTCGAGTCCGTGGAGGCGATGAAGCAGATCGCCTCGAAGATAGGCGTCATCGAGGCCATCGCCAGCCAGACCAATCTCCTCGCCCTCAACGCCGCCATCGAGGCCGCGCGCGCAGGCGAAGCGGGCAAGGGCTTCGCGGTCGTCGCCGCGGAGGTGCGCAAGCTCGCCGAGCGGTCGCAGAGCGCCGCTTCCGAGATCACCGCGCTCTCAGGCCGGAGCGTGGCCGTGGCCGAGAAGGCGGGCGAGGTGATCCGAGCGATCGTGCCCGATATACAAAAGACGGCCGAGCTCGTGCAGGAGATCTCGGTCGGCGCCCGCGAGCAGACCTCGGGCGTCGAGCAGATCAACCAGGCCCTTACGCAGCTCGATCAGGTGATTCAGCAGAACGCCTCCGCCGCCGAAGAGCTCGCCTCCATGTCAGAGGAGCTTTCGGGCCAGGCCGATTCCATGAAAGGCGCCATGGGCTTCTTCAAGATCGCCGCGGATCGTGGTACGATGGAGGCGATATGAAAGTCCTATTTATCGGCGGCACGGGGAACCTCTCGAGCGATTGTACTCTTCGCGCCCTCGCGAAGGGCATGGAAGTCTGGCACCTCAACAGGGGAAGCCGCGCGGCCGACGCGCCCGAGGGCGTCGTGCCGCTCTGCGCCGACATCCGCGACGAGGCGGTGGCGGCGCGTGCCTTGGGAAGCGAGAAGTTCGACGCAGTAGTCGATTTCATCGCCTTCACCAAGCCGCAGATCGAGGAGGACATAAGGCTCTTCCACGGAAGAGCTGATCAGTTCGTCTTCATCAGCTCGGCCTCCGCCTACCGCAAGCCTCCCGTAAGCCATGTGATCACGGAGTCGACCCCCCTCGCTAATCCTTACTGGAAGTATGCGCAGGACAAGATCGACTGCGAGCGCTCCCTCGAGGCAGAAGGGAGGGCGAGCGGTTTCCCCTACACGATCGTGCGGCCCTCGCACACCTACAGCTCGAGATGGATGCCCAACGCCTTTGGATCGTCGGACTTCACGGTCCCCAAGCGCATGATGGACGGAAAGCGCGTCATCGTCCATGGCGACGGGCAGTCCCTGTGGACGCTGACGCACGCGCGCGACTTCGCCGTCGGACTTGTCGGGCTCTTGGGCAATCCCGCCGCCATCGGGGAGGCTGTGCAGATCACCAGCGACGAAGCCCTTACGTGGGAGATGATACACGCCACCGTGGCCCGGGCCCTCGGCCTCGGCGCGCCCAAGGTTGTGCATATTCCCTCGGACTTCATCGCCAGTGTCGATCCCGAGCGCGGCGGGCACTTCCTCGGCGACAAGACCTACAGCGCGCTCTTCGATTGCTCCAAATTGAAGCGCCTCGTCCCCGAGTTTCGGACGACGGTGAGCTTTCAGGAGGGCATGCAGGAGTCCGCGGCGTATTATCTCTCCGATCCCCGCAGGCAGACGGTCGACCCTGAGCTCGATGCCTGTATCGAGCGCATTCTCGCGGCCTGGGACGGAAAATCGGGCTGATCTGACTCGCCCTGTTGCGGAGCGGGCCCGCCTGGACGTATCCTGGCGGCATGGCAGAGAAGAAGCCTCTCGTCGGCATCATCATGGGCTCGGATTCCGACCTCCCCGTCATGGAGAAGGCCGAGCGCGTCCTCGCCGAGCTCGGTGTGAGCTGCGAGACGACCATCGTGTCGGCGCACCGTACGCCCGATCGCCTCGTGGCCTATGCGAAGGGCGCCGTCTCGCGAGGCCTCGAAGTGATCATCGCCGGTGCGGGAGGAGCGGCCCACCTGCCTGGCATGACCGCGAGCATGACGACACTGCCGGTCATCGGCGTGCCCATCCGTACCAAGACGCTTGATGGACTCGACAGCCTCCTTTCGATCGTCCAGATGCCCGGTGGCATACCCGTGGCGACCGTTGCGGTCGACGGAGCCAAGAACGCCGGCCTTCTCGCCGCGCGCATTCTCGCCACCTCCCGCCCCGAACTCGCCTCTCGCCTCGCCGACTACGCATCGCGCCTGGAAGCAGAGGTCCTCGCCAAGGCCGAAGCCCTCGAAGCCTCGGGCAGCGCTGCCTATCTCAGGGTAAGCATGGGGCCTTCAACCTAAAATGGAAATCCTGTCACCCAGCGACGAAAATCTACGAAGAGCGGGCGAGTGCCTGGCCCGCGGAGGCCTCGTAGCCCTCCCAACCGAAACTGTCTACGGGCTCGGCGCCGACGCCTTCAACGCCCGCGCAGTGGCGCGCGTCTTCGAGGCCAAGTCCAGGCCGAGCTTCGATCCACTCATTGTGCATGTCGCTACGGTCGAGGGCGTGGATCGTGTGGCCGTGGTGCCCAATAAAAAGGCCCGCCTCCTCATGGAGAGTCTCTGGCCGGGCCCCCTCACCCTCATCATGCCGCGCCGTCCCGAGGTTCCCGATATCGTCACGAGCGGCCTCGATACGGTGGCTATGCGCCTGCCCTCCCATCCCGTTGCGCGCGCCATCATCGCCTATTCGGGCACGGCCATAGCCGCGCCGAGCGCCAATCCCTTTGGCTATCTTTCGCCCACTACCGCCCGGCACGTCGCCGAGGGCTTAGGCGAGCGCGTGGACTTCATCGTCGACGGAGGCCCCTGCGCGGTGGGTGTCGAGTCCACGGTCCTCGATATGACCGTCGATCCGCCTCATATATTGAGGCCGGGCGGCATGCCCGCCGAGGCGATAGAGGCGGTGGTCGGGCCGGTCGACAGGAGTCCCGCAGCCGAGGCTGCATCGGTAGCCAAGGCGAGCCCCGGCCTCCTTAAAAGCCACTACGCTCCCCGTACCCCCCTCTATCTCGTGAAGAGCGGGGCCATGGCTTCCGCTCGTCCTCGGGGCAAGGCCGCGGCCCTCCTTATCGGACCTGCTTCCGCCTCTTCCTTCGCCGTCACCGAAGGCCGCTTTGCGCTCACGCGCTACCTCTCCACTACGGGCAACCTCGTCGAGGCCGCGGCTGGGCTCTTCGCCGCGCTTCACGAGCTCGACGCTGGAGGATTTGGACAGATTTGGGCTGAGAGTGCGGGCGAGCGCGGACTCGGCCCCGCGATCAACGATCGGCTCTTTAAAGCTTCGAAAAAATAACTTATTTTTAGTATCTTTTATTAATGTCCTCCCCTCATCGTCCGATAAAGGAAATGGATGGAGGAGACAACTATGGAAGTGGTGGCCAGCAATTACATACCGCTTTCTTATGTTTATGCTTCCCGCTACGGCGAGGGGCGGACGACTGTTCCTGTACTCAGGAGCGAAATGCTCTACGCTAATTTCGCCCACGTCGCGGGCGTAGCCGCCGAAGCGGGCTCCGCCGCATACAGTATCGATAAGCTCCGTATCCTCGACGTTCTCATAGGCGAGCTGCAGAGCGTGAAGTCCGACCCCCGCCCGACGGCCGCGTCGGCCTCGAGCATGAGCCCCGGACATATCGACGCCCTCATCCAGCAGTACGGCGCGGAAGTGCACGCACTGACGACGGCTCCCGTCCAGCCTTATGTCCCTAAGGCTACAATGCCCGCCGGAACGCTTTTCTCGATGGCCGCCTAGCCCGCTTCATTTTCCTTCTACCAAGTACTTTACGATTTTGGCCTTGCCTTTGCCGTAATACAACTCCCCGTACATCGCCGTCGACTGGACTATGTTGCGGCAATAACCCCTCGTCTCCTCGATTCCGATGGCCTCGAGGAGGAGATCGTCCGGCAGGTCGCCCGACTCCGCTATCCATGTTTTAAGCCTGCCGTATCCCGCGTTGTACGCCATCATCGCGCGCAGCGGTTTTCCCCCCGCGCGGTCGAGGAGAAAAACGAAGTAGTCCAGGCCTATTGCGAGATTGTCCTTTGGCTTCTTGAGATCGTACGCGGCCATGCCGAGCGCCTTGGCCTGGCCCGCCGCCGTGCTTGGCATGAGCTGGGATAGGCCCACCGCTCCGGCGGCCGAGACCGCGTCCACGCGGAAAGCGCTTTCCGAGCGTACGAGGCCGTAGGCTAGCTCTTCGGGCAGCTTCTCGCCAAGCTTGAGATCGCGCAGCTCGAGGAGGTAGGGCCGCGGGTACGCGAGCTCGAAGTCCATCCTCGAGCCCGAGAAGGAAGGCCTTGCCGAAAGCTCCAGCTCGAGCTTGAGGGCGTCGTCGGGCCGGCCGAGCGCCGAAAAGAGGGCTGCCAAGGAGCGCATCGATTCATCGTCGAGCTCGGCCTTGCGGGCGCGCGCTTCGGCGAGCGCGAGGTCCACGAGGCCGAAGCGCGCCATGCCCTCGAGCAGAGTCGCCTCCTCGCAGATCGGCGCAGGTTCCCGCGCGGAAGCTGCTGCTGCTGCGAGGTCCGGCGCGGCCAAGCTGAGGTCGACGACCGCGCGCCATGCAGCGAGGATGCGGTAGTAGGCGCTCGCGGAAGCGTCTCCTGCGAGGAGGGCGAAGCGGCCGGCCGCTCGGTCGGAGCGTGCCTTTTCGTCCATCTCCTCGCCTCCCGAGTCGCCGAGGCCGAGCTCGTATGCCCGGATCGCTACGTAGCGCAGGCGGCTTCCTGCGTCGCTCGGGAGTTTGGGCCCGAGGCTCTCCGCCATCGACGCTACGAGCGCCCAATCGCGAGCTTTCAGCGCATCGCGGAAGAGTCCGAGGGCGAGCTCTGTGAAGAGCTCAGGAGCCTGCCAGGAGGCTGAGGCGAAGACGAGCCGCTTAAGGAACTTTTGCCGCGCTTCCTTTTCGGCCGCCGCCTTGGCGTCTGCCCCATCGAGCCTCGCGGCCGCGGCGAGAGAACCGCGGTAACCCGAATCGGCGGCGTACCAGGCAGCGCTGTCCTCGTCGGCCTGGCTGCCGGTCCTCGGCGTCGCAGTCGCCTGGGCGCGCGAGAAGAAGACTTCAGCCTTGTCCCATTCCTCGAGGCTACGCTCGAAGCGCGCGCGATAGAAGAGGGCGGTCCAGGCTACGGCGCCCTGGGATTTTTCGCCTAATGCCGCGAAAAGGGGGATGCCTTCTTTCGCCATGCCTGAGTAGAGGAAGGCCTTGCCGCAGTCGGCAATCATATAGCGAGAGGCCGATCGCGAAAGGACTGCCGATCCCGCTGATTTAACGGCTGTATATGCGGCCCCGTAGTCCTTGCGCCAGACGGCGTCGCGCATCGCGGCCGCATCCTCTTCCGCCTCTGTGAAACGGTCGGCCAGCTTTATCTCCGAGCCTAAGAGGGCGTAGGCCCTCGACGAATACTCGGTCCAAGGCCTCTCGAGAAGGATGCTCCTGAAGGCATGTGCCCAGGCCGAGCTCTTCGCTCCCGATCGCAGGGCGGCCGCGGCCGCATAGTAATCGAGGGCTGCAGCGTCTTTCGCGGCCTCGGCGGGGTAGTTCGCCGCGAGAGATCGGACGAGCGCGCCTTCCTCATCGGCTTTGCCCAGAGCGTCCAGCGCATCGAGCAGAGGCCGCTCCGAGCGCCACTCTGGTTTATCGTTGCGTTCGTATTCTGAGACGAACGATTCGAGCCCTTCCCATTGTTTAGCCGAGGCGAGGAAGCCGATGAGCTTAAGCGCGGCCTCTCTTCGCAGGGCGCCCTCCCCCCGAACGTAGGCGATACGGTAGAGCGCTGCTATGCACGGAGAAGCTGCATGGGTGGCGTTCGGATCGTCCGAAATCCTATCGTCCAGCCAGAGCGCGAGGTAATACTGCGCAGCGGGGCCATAGGAACCCGATTCGGCGAGCTTGTCGGCTTCGAGCGCGAGGATGGGCGCGGCATCTCCCGCCGCGAATATCTCGGCGAGTCGCGCGGCCGAGAGGCCGAAGGCGCCGCCCTCCTGGCCGTAGGCTAAAATGGGTAGCCAAGCAAGGAGCACTAGGCTGAGGATGAGGCGATTTCCGTTAAGGTGGAACGTTTCGGGGATCGACATGGTGATCCCCGAAACTAGCACGTTACTTGGCGGGTATCCAGAGCTTTTTGCCGCAGATTATAAGGTCGGGATTTTTGATTTTGTTGACCTTGGCTATCCGCCCGAAGAACCAGGGGTCTCTGTAGTATGCGTAGGAGAGGTCCCAGAGCGTGTCGCCCCACTTGATCCTGTGGGTAACGCCGGGCTTGCGGAAGGTGATGTCCTTCTTCGGAGCCTCGGGCGCCGGCGCGACTTCCGCTGGCGCTGGCGCGGGTTCCACCGCTTGGACGGGAGCCGGTGCCGCCTTTGGCGCTGCTTCCGGCGCGGGGGCGGGCGGCTCGATCTTGGCACTCTGGGCGGTCGCGACGGACGCCGCCACCGGCGAGGCCTCCGGCTTGGCCGCGAAGGCGGGGATCGCGAACTTCCACACGAGGAAGCCGATGAGTAACGCGAGGATGAGGATGCACAGGATGATTAGTATGACCCGCAGTGCCTTGCCCTTGGGCTTTTCCTTTTCCGTCTCGGCATCGGTGCGGACGTCGTTGAGGAGCTGGGCGGAATCGGCCTCGGAAGGGAGGCTATCGGTACCCTCGAAGTCCTCATCGGAGAAGTCGGCCTTCTCGTGGGCCTCTTCTTTAGAAAACTCGAAGTCGGGGATCTCGTACTTCTCCTCTTCGGAGAGGGTCTCGAGCGAGACTTTGAGGCTCTGGCTCGCGCCCGTGGCCGCTTCCTGGGCGAAAGCGGTGAGGGTGCCATCCTCGGCGAGGGCGAGGTCCATGCGTATGTCCGGCTCGCCCTTGGGCATCGTGGGGATGCCCTCGACGACAAGGCTGCCGATGTAGCTTGCGCCGGCTACTGTCTTGCCCTCCCCGCGGTAGAGGTCTATCTGGACGCTGGGTTGCCCGTCCTGCACCGTGGTGACGACGAGGCGCTTGCGCGAGGCGCGGCCGTCCTCGAGCACAGGGTAGAATTCGCCGTCGGCGAGCTTAAGGCCTATCTTGTTACTCATGACGCCTTCCTCAGGGTCGATCTTCCTACTAGTTTACCGCGCGTGCAAAATAAAGCAAGACGCGTTACGCGATAGCCAGAGCGACGAGGCTCTTGGCTCTCTGATCATAGGGTGAGCCGTCGAGGTCTCCGAATATATCGGCCGTTTCGAAGCCGGCCTGGAGCAGTGATGCGCGCATTTCCACGGCGGAGTAGAGTCTGAGGACGAAGGAGAAGTCCGCCTCGGGCGAACCTTCCCTCTCCAGTATCCACCGCTCGCGCAGACCCTCCCAGGGCCCGACGACCGAGTACTCGGTCCGCACCTGGCAGCCTGCGCGCTCGAAGCTTTCGCCCTCGACGAAGTCACGGACGGTTGTCTCCTTGCCCTGTGTTTCGAGGACGAGCTTGCCGCCCGGTTTGAGCGAGGTTCGGATGCGGCGGAGCGCCTCAAGATCGTCCTCTAGCTTGGCGAAGTAGCCGAAGCTCGTGAAGAGGTTGATGGCGAGGTCGAACTCTCCGCGCTCCTCGAATTTACGTATGTCGGCGCGGATGAAGCGGACGTCGGGCAGGCCTTCCGCGCTCGCTCGGGCGGCCTCGAGGTATACTTCCGTGATGTCGACGCCCGTGACACGGTAGCCGCGCGAGGCGAGCTCGATGCTGTGCCTCCCCGGGCCGCAGCAGGCGTCGAGGACTGCCGCCCCCGGCGCGGGCCGGGCGAGGCGCTCGATGCGGTCGACGATCTCGGGAACCTCGGCCCAGCGCTCCTCGTCGAACATGGTCGAGGCGTAGGCGGCCCAGAACTTCTCGTCCTCGAACCACTCGCCCCCGGCCATTAGAGGGCGCCGTGGTCCAGCACGAGGGACATCACGTACTCGAGGAGCTCGATGTCGATGGACTCCTCCTCGAGGACCATAGCTTCTCGGATTTCTTCCCACTGGGCCTTCGTGAACTTGGTGCCGTCGTAGTCCATGAAGAGGATGCTGCCCACGCCCGCAAGCCAGGCAGCCGCCTTTTCCGCGGAAGTCCGCCTCTCCTCAAGGTAGGAGGCGAAGAGAGCGGATTTCGTTTCCTCTCCGACCTTGGGAAAGGAGCGGAAGAAGAAGGTCCTGATGGCTTCGATTTCGGCCGCTTCGCCCTTGCCCGCCGCACGGCGGGCTGCTTGATCGAGGTCGGTCCTGAATTTGTCGGTCGGCTGCATGCGTATAAGTATATCCCGGCCCGCGGCCTTAGGAATAGATTGCGATTGCCGTGACGACGGCGTCGTAAAGCCCGTGCCCGAGACCGATCTCGTGGATATTTCCACCATCTATCCATCGCCACGCGAAGTAGAGGCCAAGGAGGCTACCCGATACTATGCCGACGATGCCCTGATAGCCGTGGCCGGCGCCGAATACGAGGCTCGAGGCTATGGCCGACCAAAGGAGGGGCAGCCCCGCCTGGCCGAGGCGGCGCATGAGATAGGAGCGGAAGAAGAGCTCTTCGCAGTAACCGACCGCGACCGAGGAGACGAGAACGAGGGGGGCCAGCGTCGCCTGGGCCCGTGGCCCCGATTGGGAAGCGGCCATTAGGGGATTCTGCAGTCCGAAGAGCGAGAAACAGAGGCCCGAGCAGAGCACGACAGCCATGGCTCCGAGCGCGGTGAAGAGCGCGCGCAGCGGATCTCTGACTGCGATGCGCCCGACACCGAAGGGTCCCAGGCCGTCGCTTGCGGCCATGAGGTAGAGTACAAGCAACGCCCGGGGCAGATCGACCGCGATGAGGGAGAGGTGATAGGAGGCCTTCATCATATCCCGAGGGGCGAAGGCCGAACCCCGTGGCATGTAAGCGGGGAGGTAGAAGGCGGCTAGGAGGAGTAGAGCCTCGAGGAGGGGCCGCTTGGGTTCCCCTGCATCGTCTTGACCTCGGTCGCTCATCGTTTACCCCTCTCCTTCGGACTTACTTTGACCCGACAGAATCGTGTACAGTATACTGGGTTTCGTCTATACGGAAGGAAGCGAAATCGATGCCAGTGATAGCCCTGCTCTCCATCATCGTCGCGATCCTCCTCGTCATCGTGCTGACGGTGGCCATGCGCGGGGGCAAGCGTTATTCCTGGGCAGAGTACTACCTCCGCGCTAAGGAGGCGGGTATGAGCCTGCCCGAGGCGCGGCAGCTCCGCGCGGCGGCCTTGCTCGCGGGCCTCGCTGATCCGACCAACATACTCTGGTCGCCACGCGATATGGATAGGGCCATAACCGTCCTCAGCGCCTCTCTCAAGCGCGAAGGCCGCGATCGCGGCCGCGAAGGCGTCGTCCTCATGGACCACGTCTATGCCCTGCGCAAGGGCATAGAGTTCCAGCAGCCCCGTTTCAAATACGGCATCCGCTCGACCAGGCAGATCGGCTCGGGCCAGAGGCTTCGCGTCCTCGTGCATGGGGTCGGGGTCTTCGGCTCGACGGTGATCGACAACAATGCGCACTACCTAGTCGTTTCCTACCCGATAGGCCAGAGGCTGCCCAAGGGTTGGGTCTGGAAGGGTAAGAAGGTCTCGATTTATTTCTGGCGCCGCGAGGACGCGGGCTACGTCTTCGACAGCTATGTGATCGACGACTTGCGGATACGCAATATACCGGTACTTCAAGTCTCGCACTCCGAGTCCCTCCTGCGCACCCAGAAGCGCAAGTCGGTGAGGGCCCGCTCGAAGATCCCCGCTTACCTTTACCTGCTCAAGCGCATCGAGGGCGCCTACGAAAAGCCCGAGCGCGTTCCCGGCCTCAGGGCCGTGGTGCAGAACCTCTCCGAGGACGGCGCGGCCGTCGCGATCGGGGGCAAGGCTAAGCCGGGGCTCCAGGTCAAGCTTCAGTTCGGTCTCGAGGAGCGCAGCGTCGTCATGAGCGGCACCGTCCGGAGCGTAGATTTCGACGCGGAGGCCAACCGCTCCGTCCTCCACGTGGAAGCGGTGACGCCCAGCCCGCGGATGCGCAACGCTATTCGTTCCTTCGTGTATAATATCCGCGGGGAGGACGAATCAGAATGAAACGCATCGCCGCGGCGCTCGCGCTCGCGCTCTGCCTTGGCTCCGCCATCGTCGCGCAGGACGCCGACTCAATAGTCCTCGCCTATCGCCGCAATTTTGCCAGGGCGAGCCTGTCCACCAAGCTCGAGCTCCTCAAGGGGGCTTCGTCCCGTTCCGACGCTTCCATGGGCAGCCTCTATGACATGGCCCTGCGCTTCGCCGTGGACAATTCCGCCCTCCTCGGAGCCGATCCCCAGCTCAAGGACCTCGCAGTCCTCGCCGCCACGGAGACGGGCAAAGTCGCCTACAGCCAGGCGATCGACGATCTCTGGGCCCTTTTCCAGGGCTTCATGGACCAGGACGTCCGCAAGGCGGCCGTCACCGCGCTAGGCTACGCAGGCTCAGGCGAGAGCCGCGTGGCAGAGAACCTCAACGCCTTTCTTGCCTCTCAGAATAGCCTCTTCCGCTCGGGATCTCAGCCCGAGTATCCCGCCCTCGAGGCTTGCATCGACGCGCTCGGCATCCTGGGCGACGGCTCTTCCTTCCCCGTCCTCTTCTCGGCTTACGTCGCGGGCTACTCCCCCGATCTCGCGGGCAAAGCCGCCAAGGCGCTCGGCTCGATCAAGGGGGACTATCGGGGCTATCTCCTCCGCGTGATCGCCAAGAACCCGCCTTTGGAGAAGTCCGCCGCCTACGCCGCCGGCTTGGATAACCCTAAATTCGACGACGATGACCGCGGCGCCCTCGCCGAGGGCGCGCTTTCCGCCGCCCTCGACACGACCGCGCAGCCAGGCTCCTATTCGCCCGTCGAGGTGCAATCGATCCGAGAACTCAGGCTCGCCTCGATACGGGAGCTGCGAGCGCTCAAATGGCAGCGCGCCTCGAGCCTCGCCGTATCGCACTTCAAGCTCATCCTGGCTGACTACGCCAAGGGCGCGGCTTCAAAGGCGGACTTCCTCGAGGCGATCGGCTGCCTGGGCGCCATGGGCTCGACCGAGGCGGCGCAGGCCCTCGCTCTCTATCTGCAGTTTATCAACGGCCAGACAGAGCAGGGCTCGCCCTACGACGAGGAGATACTACTCGCCTCGATCGGAGCTTTAGGCGATCTCGGCGACAAGGTGGCCTTCGATTACCTGTTGCAGATCGGCTATCTGCAGTACTCGGACGCGGTGAAGCGTGCGGCCAAGGAAGCTCTGCTCAAGCTCAGGTGGTAAGGGGCCTTATCGTTTGAAGCGAGCGCGCGTTTCAAACGCGTATAGGCTTCGTGATCCTTTCCGAAATCATCGAGGCCGAGTCCCGTCGCCTCAGTTTTCCCGTCATGGCCGCCTTCGGCATGGCCTTAAGCTTCTATCCGGGGCCACCACTCGCTCCAGTGGCTTTAACCTGTGCAGTAGCCGCCGCGTCGCTCGGCCTTGCGCTCCTGGGCGCCCGCGATATCGTTCAGGCGCGCGGCGCGCGAAGCCTGAGCCGAATGCGAAGCCTTCGCCTCTTCGCCCTGGCGCTGGGCCTGATTTCTGGCGTGGCTATAGCCTGGAACGAGGCGGGCTTTCCTCGAATCGTTCCGGCCGTCGCCGGGGTCGCTCGCTCGCCGAATGCGCTTTCCATCGTCTGGCTCGAGGGGCGCTTGACAGCGGACTCGAGCCCCGCTAAGAACGGCTTCCGTTCGTACCTTGTCCGCGTCGAGCGCATGGGCTTGTCCACTCGCAACCTTTCAGCGGAGCTTTCCTTCCCTCGGCTGTCTTCGCGCGCGAGTATTCGGATACTCGCGCGATCCGGCGCCGAAGTCGACTCAGGCGCCCTGGTCCGCGTTCGCGGCCGCTTAAGCGAAGGCGACCCGAAGGGGGGCGCGACTGGTGCAGCCCTTTTCGCTCAGGCGCGCGATATCCTCGTGGTCGATCGCGGGGGAAGCCTCGATCGCGCGAGGAGTCGAGCCCGCGAAGTCTGCCGCCAGGCGCTCGCCCGCATCGGCAAGAAATCGGCAGGCCTATTGCAGGCGCTAATCCTGGGCGTGCGGGACAGCCTCGCGCCCGAGGAATCGGAAGCCTTTAAGGACGCAGGTTGCTCGCACATCCTCGCTCTCTCGGGCGAGCATTTGTCCGTGCTCGCTGTCCTTGCGATTGCCGCGCTCAGGCCCCTGGTCGGGCCGCTACGCGCGCGTTTCGGAGGCGCCATTCTCGCGAGCCTCTTCATGTGGATCGCCGGCCCGGGGCCCTCGCTCCTTCGCTCGGTTCTCATGGTGTGGATAGGCGCCATAGCCCTCAGGTTAGATCGGCCCCAGGAATGGCTCGGCGCTCTCGCTTTGTCCTTCCTTCTTATGGTAAGCATCGACCCGGAGAGCGCGCGTAGTCTCTCCTTCACTCTGTCGTACCTTGCGGTCCTGGGGCTCGCCGTCCTTGGAGCGCGCTTCTCCTTCGCCTTAGGCCGGATACTGCCGCCCTTCCTCCTCAAACCGGCATCTGCCGCCCTCGCCGCTCAGGCTGCAGTGTGGCCGCTTCTCGCTTTCAGCTTCGGCAGTCTACAGCTAGCGGGCATCCTCGCCTCGATAGCCGCAGGCCCGATCGTCACCGCGACGATGTGGTGGGGCATGGGCGCGGGCCTCCTGGGCTCGATTTTCCCTTTCGCGGCCAACTTCGCGATTCCGGTGTCGGATTTTCTGTATAGCCTCCTCATGGGCATTATGAACGCCGCGGCGGCCGCTCCCGCTATCAGCTTACCGTCGATTCTCTCGCAGACGGCGGCGACCCTCGTCGTAGTCGCTGTCTCAGCCTTGGTATATGCTCGCCCCTATGCCGAGTACCGAGCCGCCTTCGCCCGATTACGACTCTCCCCACGCCTTGCAGTCCCTTCTCGAGGCCGAGGGCCTGGCCATGTCCAAGCGCTTCGGACAGAACTTTCTGATTAACCGCCGCTCGCGCGAGCGCATCATCGCGGAGCTCAAGGCTACGAGCGGCATGCGCGTCTGGGAGATAGGCCCCGGCATAGGCTCGATGACCGCTGTCGCCCTCGATGCCGGGCTCGAGGTTACGGCTTTCGAGATAGACCACGGCTTTGCGCGCCTGCTGACGCGCATTTTCGGCGGCAATCCGCGTTTCAAGCTGGTCGAAGGCGATTTCATCGACACATGGAAGGCCGAACGCGAGGCGTCGGGCGTGCCCGATCGAGTCTTCGGCAACCTGCCCTACAGCGCGGCCAACGCCATCGTCGCTTCCCTCATCGAGGGCGACTGCGTGACCTCCATCATGGTCTTCACGGTGCAGAAGGAGGCGGGGCTTCGCATGTGCGCGGGGCCGGGCACCAAGGACTACTCCTCCTTCTCCGTGCTCTGCAATTCGGTCTGTCGCTCGAAGCTCCCCTGCGACCTTGGCGCGAGCTCTTTCTGGCCCAAGCCCAACGTTGTAAGCACGGTCGTGCGCATGGAGAAGCGGCCGGACCCCGTGGCCTCGGAGGACAGGATGGGCTTCTCGGCCTTCGTGCGCGCCCTCTTTTCGTCACGGCGCAAGACCATGCGCAACAATTTGAAGGCCGCTTCTCCCGTCCTGTGCCCCTATCTCGGCCGCGACCTAGGCTCCGATCTCGACGCGGAGCTCACCGCCGCCCTAGCGTCCCTGGGCAAGAAGGCGGACGTCCGCGCCGAGGCCCTGCGGCCCGAGGAGCTAGCCGCCGTCTACAGGGCTTTGAAGGCCTGCCTTCCCTGATTGCCATTCGGCGCGGCTTGCCGTATCATCTTCGCGTATGACTGAAGTTCAAATCACCGGTATCGACGAAGAGCAGCTCGACACTATTCTCGCCCAGGACGTCGAGTTCGCGGGCGAGATGTTCTTCACTAAGCCGCTCATGATCAAGGGGAAAGTTTCGGGCGTCGTTCGTTCCGATAGCGATCTCTATATCGACGAGAAGGCCGAGGTCGAGGCCGACATAGTGGCCAACATCGTGTCCGTCAAGGGCAGGGTCAAGGGCAATATCTCCGCCAGGGAGAAGGTCGAGCTCTTCGCCTGCGCCTCGGTGGACGGCGACGTGACCGCTCCGCAGATAACCATGGAGACGGGCTGTCGCCTTAACGGCGCCTGCCGCATGACTTCCCCTCAGACCAATGCTTCCGCCTAAGGCGCGCCGGGCGGTTTTTCTCGTCCCGCTCCTCGTCCTCCTCGGAACTGTCTCTCTTTCCTGTCAGAATAAGCCCGACGCGCAGAAGCTTTACTCCGACGGCAAGTACGACGACGCCCGCCGCGCCGGTCTTGTCGCTATCGCGGCCGATCCCTCCAACGTCGATCCTTACGTCATTGTCTCCTGGTCCCTCGTCGCGATGGGCCGCTACGCCGACGCGGAGAACTACGCGCTCAAGGGCTACGCCCTTCGCCGCGATCCCCGCCTCACCGAGGTTCTCGGCGAAACGGCATACTTCCTTGGCCGCAACGACGCAGCCCTGCGCAATTTTCAGAACTACGTCGGAGCCCTGCCCGAGGGAGAGCGCGTGGGGACTGCCTACTATTACATGGGCGAGATATACATCAGGCTTGGGCGCTTCGGCCACGCCGACATAGCCTTGTCGACCGCCCTCCAGTTCTCGCCCGGCAGCGCGAAGTGGTGGACCCGCCTGGGCTACGCCCGCGAGCGCTACGGCGACCTTTCGCATTCCCTCGAGGCATACAAGAGGGCCCTCGCCATCGACCCGCGGCTCGAAGACGCCTCTTCTGGCGTCGCCCGCGTGAACGTCAAGCTCCACTAGAGAATGAGCCTCCGGGTCGCCTTCCACACGCTCGGCTGCAAGCTCAATCAACTCGAGACCGAGTCCTTCGCCGACGCCTTCGCGCGGGCAGGCGCCGAAGTCCTTTCCTTCGACTCGGACGGGGCGGTCCCCGCCGAACTCGTCGTGGTCAACACCTGCACCGTCACGAGCAAGGCCGAGCAGAAGGCCCGCCGCATCGTTCGCCTCGCCCTCGCCGCCGATCCGAAGGCCGTCGTCCTCATCACCGGCTGCTACGCCGAGGTCGAGGCTGAATCGCTCGCTTCCTTAGGCGAGCGCGCCCTCATTCTAAAAGGGGCTCTCAAGGCTGAACTTCTCGGCCTGCCCGCGCTCCTTGCGGCGCCTGGCGCGCCGCCCCTCCTCGAGGCGCTGCGCGGCTGGCTATCCGACGTCCAGGCGACAGTGCGGGAACCTAAGGTCGCAGCCATAGATGGCCGTTTCGCCTACAATCCAGAGGCCTTCAGCTTCCACTCGCGGCCTTCGCTCAAGATCGAGGACGGCTGCGACAATGAGTGCGCCTATTGCCGTGTCCACATAGCGCGCGGAAGTGCCATAAGCCTGCCGGCGCCCGAGGTCCTCTCCCGCGCCCGAACGCTCGAGGCCGCCGGCAAGGCCGAGATCGTGCTCGCTGGAGTCAACCTCGCCCAGTACCGCGACGGCGATACCGATTTCCCCGGCCTCCTCAAGCTCCTCGTCGCCGGCACCGAGCGCATCGCTTTCCGCATCTCCTCCTACGAGCCCGATCTCATAGACTCCAGCTTCATCGAGGCCTTTTCCCACGAGCGAGTGCGTCCCCACGTTCACCTCGCCCTTCAATCGGGCTCAGATAGTGTTCTCGCCGCGATGAATCGTCATTATGGGCGAGAGGCGGTTTTCGCTTCGGTGGAGGCCTTGAAGCGCGTTAGGCACGATCCCTTTCTCGCCGCGGACATCATCGCGGGTTTCCCGGGGGAGACCGACGCGGACGCCGAAGCGACCCTGGATCTCGCTCGCTCCTGCGGTTTCGCTTGGATTCACGCCTTCCGTTTTTCGCCGCGGCCTGGCACGAAAGCCGCTTCGATGCCCTCCCGCGTACCAGAACGAGTGGCTCAGGAACGCGTCGACGCACTTCTCGAACTCGGTCGCTCTGGCCGTGACGCCTATATCGCACGCTGGCTGGGCGAAGAGGTCGGAGCAGTGCTTGAGAGCGACCTCTGCGCGACCAGCGAAAACTATCTCAAGTTAAAGATCGATAATTCCCCTTCGGCTCTTCGACCTGGACAAGCAATTCGCTGTCGCATCGAGGAAGGTGCCGTTGCTGCTAATGATAACGAAATAGATGCCTATGCGCTGCATATTTCGTGAAACGGGGTGGAGCCGCTTGACCCCTCCCCGAAATGCGCTACGGTTTTATAGTAAGCGAGTTAAACTGCGATACGCTGTTCAGGCGGCCATCCGGTTCTAGCGGCTATCGCAAAAGCCTAAGGCCGCCGATAATTACAGCGTCGCCGCGCGTGTTTTCGCGCGATGGCGCCCTTCGCTCTGGAGGCTATCTATGCGGAGATCTGCAGTTACGTTTGTTTCGGCCATCGCCGTCACGGTCCTTACCATCTCCTGCCTATCGAGCTGCCAGCAGCTCTTTACTACGTCCCTTGCATCGGGCCTGGCCCGAACGAGCATTTCGATCCCGTCGAATCTCTCCGCTTCCGAAGCCGCGACCCTCGCCGCCCAAGCCAAGGCGAACGGCGACTCGAAGCTCGCGTCGGCCTTGGTCTCCTCCCTCGTCACGGAGATCGGGAACACGACCGATCCCGCGACGAAGGCCAGCCTCGAAGCCTCGGCCGCGGGCGCTGCCATTACAGCGAGCGGAGTAGGCTCGGTCTTTACATCGCTATCTAGCACCAATCTCTCGAACATCACCGCTGCAAGCGCGCAGAGTCTCCTTACGACTATACAAGCCGGCGCGACTCCCAATGTGCTTACCGCCCTCTCCTACCTCACCCCGACCACAGGCCTTACGACGGCTTCGAGCGGGCTTTCCTCCACAGACTATCTCATGGCTGCAGTGGTCGTCGCGGCGAGCATCGTCCCCGCAGGGGCGACACTCTCGAGCGTAAACGCCGCTTCTCTCTCGACGGCGAACCCCACGCAATATGCGCTCGCCCAAGGCCTTTTGAACCAAGCTTCGACCCTTGCGGGAGGCTCGAATTCTCTGATTTCCTCGCTCGGCAGCTCATTCAGCATCTAGGCAGGGGAGAGAACATGCACAGCCGATTCGCGCCATTATGCACACTAGCCTGCGCCCTCATCGCCGCAGCCCTTCCGGCTTTCGCGCTCGACACCCTCGATTTCACTTCCGCGAGGGAGAAGAGCATGGGCGGACTCCACGTCGCCCTCGCCGACGACTCTTCGGTCCTGCTCTCGAATCCCGCGGGCCTCGCCGACCTGCCCCCCTCGTATTCGATCGCCGACCTCGGAGTGCAGGCGATCGGACCGGTCTTCGACATCGCCAACCTCATGATGAGCGGCAACCTTACCTCTGCCCTGCCGGGATTCCTCGCCGCCCACGATTACCAGCTCTACACAGGCGCCGAGCTCACCGGTCCCCTCGCCACAGGCTTTACTGGCAATGGACTCGGTTTCGGTCTCTTCAACAAGACCAGCTTCATCATCAATGCGGCGAGCATGGACTCGATCTCCGTTACTGCTTCCGAGGATATTCTCCTCACGGGAGGCTACGCCGTCCGCTTCGACTTGGGCGGGGGGCATGAGCTCGCCGCGGGCATGACCGCCAAGGGCTATGTACTAGGCTCGGTATCGCCGACCATGGGCATTGTCGAGGCGATGAACGATATCAGCGACCCGACCTCGCTCCTGACGGACAGCGCCTTCGATCTTACCACAGGCATCGGCGTCGATCTGGGCCTGCGCTGGGCGTGGCAAAACATTTTAGCCGCCGGTCTCGTCTACCGAGACGCATACAGCCCCGCCATCGTGACCGAGTACTCGAGCATCCCAGGCTTTCTAGGCGATTCCGAGAGCGCGAAGGTAGGCGGCTCGACCTACGAAACCCTTCCCGCGAGCCTCGACGTAGGTTTCTCTTGGACGCCCGAGCTCGGAGTCCTTTCAAAGGTCATGGACTCGTTCGTCCTTTGCCTCGACTACAAGGATATCCTCGACCTATTCTCAGTGTTCCCCCGCAACCCCATCCTGAACGTAGGGCTGGGCCTTGAGGCAAGAGTCCTGGACATCATCCGCATCCGCGCGGGTATCGCCGATGCGCTGCTCTCCGCAGGCATGGGCATAGACCTCAGCGTCTGCACGGTGAATTTCGCGGTCTTCGGCACCGAGCTTGGGCTAGATCCGGGCGACAGGACTTGCTACAATCTTCTTCTCGATTTCTCCTTCAAAATACACTAGTTTAGTGGACTCCGATCGATTGACAGAGATAGGCGTAGCCAGTTAGTGTAATCGTCCCGGGCCGCTAGCTCAGCTGGCAGAGCAACGCCCTTTTAAGGCGTGGGTCTCGCGTTCGAACCGCGAGCGGCTCAATTTGAAAGCTTTATTGAATAGCTAATTAACAAGCTACCGGAGAACCGACGTCTTGCTCCAAATATCCTATGAGAATCTGCATGAGAAACAGATTCGAGAGGCGGAGCGATGCGTCGGTTTTGTCTTTCCAAAAACTTGTCCGCGTTTTAGAAAAGCCCTGCTGTTTTTCCCTTTTTCTGTGACGCACCCTAAAAAAGCTCAAGGAACGTTGTTCCAGTACGCGCCCACAAATATTCTTATTATGGGCTTGACTCAATACGAAGGTACCTGTATATTCCCATCTAGAAGGTACCTTCATAATGAGTATGATACGGAGGAACGAATTGAACAACGATACAGACGATCTCCTTGAGCAGCTTTTCCGACTGGCAGGCTTGCTGCGCCGAAGGGCAATGCAGATGCATGGGGAGCGCGGCCCCTTTGGTTCTCCCCATCAGGGGCAGGGACGGGTATTGGCGCTACTGAAATTGAAGCCGCAAGTCAGTCAAAGGGAACTCTCTAGCATCCTGGATATCCGATCCCAGTCCTTAGGCGAGCTTCTCGCCAAGCTCGAGCGCCAGGGCTACATCACGCGAATGCCCTCGGAAGAGGATCGCCGCGTCATGAATATCAGCCTGACCGAGGCAGGCAAGGCGGCGTCTGAAAAGCAGGACAAGGCGGCGGATGTGGATTCCTTCTTTGAATGCCTCGATACCGAGGAGCAAAAAAAGTTCGGCGAGTTTCTCGAGCGCTTGAACAAGCGCCTCGAGGAAGAAATCATTGCCGCGGGCGGAGAGAGCGATTTCCAGTCGGCCTTCGAAGCGGCGCATAGGAGGGGCTTCGGACGCCCCGGTGGATTCCCCGGTTTCGACCGAGGCCATGGCGGAGAAAGGCGTCCGCCCTTCGACGGTCGCGGCTTCGGTCGCCCGGGGATGGACGATGAATAGCCTGTAGGCTCCATCAATAGCCTCGCGCCTGTCAGGCGAAAGGCTTTTTGGGCTCGCTTCTCATTAAAAAGCGGTTTCATTCAAGGCGCCTTTGGGCGCCGCGATAGCGGGATCAATATCCCGCAGGGAGAGGTGCGTACCTCGAACCAATATGAAGCGATTAACTAAGTATCTCGTGCCCTACATGGGCATAATCCTAATGACTATTGCCCTCCTGTTCGCTCAGGCGAACTGCGATCTCGCACTGCCGGACTATATGTCGAGGATAGTCAATATCGGCATACAACAGGGCGGCGTCGAGGACACCGTGCCGACAGCGATGCGCCAAAGCACGATGGAAAGGCTCGCGCTGAACATGGACGAGGCCAGCGCCAAGCGCCTTTCGCTCGACTACAAATACATCCTGCCGGGAACTGAAGCGGCAGAAAAGTATGTCGGCAAGTATCCCGTGTCGGCGAGGGAAAGCATCCGCGTTCTCCAGAACGCGGATAAGACGGAGCATGCGTGGCTGAACGGGGCTCTGAAGAAAAGCTTCGTCTCCGTCTCGGCGGTCAAGGACGAGTATCTCGCCCTCGGAATGAGCGAGGCCTCGATCCAGCGCGGCTACATGCTGAAGACCGGCGGGCTGATGCTCATCATCGCCCTGCTCAGCGCCCTCGCCGCCGTGGTCGTAGGTTACCTCTCGTCGCGGCTGTCCGCGGGACTCGCGAGGGACCTGCGATCGGCGGTATTCGCGAAGGTCGAGGGCTTCTCCCAGAGGGAGTTCGACAAGTTCTCGACGGCTTCCCTGATAACGCGGACCAACAACGATGTCATGCAGGTGCAGATGATCGTCGTCATGCTGATACGCTCATTGGTCTACCCGCCACTGATCGGCGTCGGCGGCATAATCCACGCGCTTGGCAAGGACGCCTCCATGTGGTGGATCATAGCCCTGGCCGTAGTCGTCCTTGTCTCCCTCGTCGCGGTCATTTTCAAGATCGCGGTGCCGAGGTTCAAGATCGCGCGCCGGCTCATCGATCGGCTAACGCTCGTGAGCAGGGAGAGGCTCTCGGGCATGATGATCTCACGCGCCTTCAATACCCAGGAGATCGAGGAGGGGCGATTCGACGGAGCGAACGAGGACCTTACGAAGAACTCGCTCTTCGTCAACCGCGTCATGGCCTTCATGATGCCGACGATGATGCTCGTCATGAACGGAGCCTCTCTCCTCATCATCTGGATCGGCTCGGAACAGGTGGCCCAGTCGGCGATGCGCGTCGGCGACATGATGGCCTTCATGCAATACGCCATGCAGATCGTCATGGCCTTCCTCATGATGTCGATGATTTTCGTCATGCTGCCGAGCGCGGCGGTGTCCGCCGACCGCGTGGCCGACATTCTCGACACTGAAACATCCCTCCGCGATCCCGAGGAGCGCAAGTCCTTCGACGGCGCCTTCTCGAGAACCGTAGAATTCCGCAACGTGAGCTTCAAGTATCCGAACGCCCAGGAGGACGCGCTGCACGATATCAGCTTCACGGCGAGGCCTGGGCAGACGACGGCCATCATCGGCGCGACCGGCGCGGGGAAATCGAGCATCGTGAATCTCGTGCCGCGTTTCTACGATGTCAGCTCTGGCTCGGTCCTCGTCGGGGGAATAGACGTCCGCGAAC